>Ga0224528_1000091_pt1 | contig 72334 bp, 61 predicted proteins | sample CBST25metaG_2_FD_179888 | JGI IMG/M metagenome (GOLD analysis project Ga0224528, IMG submission 179888) | Peat soil microbial communities from Stordalen Mire, Sweden - C.B.S.T25 | ecosystem: Environmental > Terrestrial > Soil > Wetlands > Peat | place: Sweden: Norrbotten County, Stordalen Mire...
TTGCAATCGCCTGATTTTAAGCGACTTAAGAAGACGGAGAGGTGGCAGAGCCCGGTTGAATGCACCTGACTCGAAATCAGACATAGTCGCAAGGCTATCGGGAGTTCGAATCTCCCCCTCTCCGCCATAAGATCATTAGAATCAATACGCAGGGGCCTGTCATGGGCCCCTGTTCTTTTTGGTGTGAAGCTTGCCTTTTGGGTAAAACATGCACGTAGGGGCACGGAAAGGCACCGAAATACAAATCCAACTGACCAGGAAAGTGACACCGAAAAGGCCAAACCGGTTAAAGCCGGTTAGGAGAGTAAACTGTTGGGAATGTGATTCTCAGTGAAGCAGTTGCTGAAGCTGGTTCACGTTCATTCTGCCACCGATTGCTGGGAGTTCGGGCCGATCCGTGGCTGGCGCAGGTTTGTTAGATCCCATCTGAAAATCCAGACCTGGTGCACCAGGCACCCACTCATTTGCGGACGGTCAGACCTCGGCCACCCGCCGGGATGACGACCCATCACTGGAATCTGTTGGCTTCTACTCGTCAGTTGACAGAGAGTTCGTTGTAAGCTCGATTGATTGCCTGTGCCTTAAGATTCGCGAGTTCCTGTAGTTCCACCCCCAGCCCGGCGACCTTGTCGGGATGATATTTGGACATTTCTCGACGGTAGGCTGCCCGAATTTCTTCTCTGCTTGCGCCGCGCTTTACGCCAAGAACAGTATATGGATCGAGCGAGCTGTTTTCAGCTCTGGGTGAACTGCTCTCCCGTGCCCTCTGCCGTGCCGAACTTTCGGCAGAATTCCAAGCGGATTAGGCGTTATTGATCCAACGAATGATATCTGGGCCAGAGATCAGGGTAATTGGCTTCCCTGTTACAAATCTGCGAGCGCCTGAGCTGAACACGGCTGTCGTAATGATGAAGCCGTGCCGAGCATTGGAGTGCATCATGGCTCCGTAGAATTCACGAACCACCGGCGAACCCACATCACTTTTCCATCTCTTGCATTGAACAACATCTTTCTCGGTGTTTGTGATGTGCAGGATCATGTCAATACCCTGATCTCCCGAACCACCACATTGCCGCACAGTGTAGCCGTCTTTCCTGAACAAATTTGCAATCAGGTCTTCAAACTCCTTTCCTGAAAGCTGCTGAAGTCCTTCCAGGGTTCGCACCTTTCTCTTCCTTGCTTCCTCTTGGCGTTCAGCCTCTCGCTTTTGCTCTTCCCTGCGGACTCGCGCTTCCTCCTCTCTTTCCGTTTGCGCCTTCGATGCTGCTGTACACCGGGCGCACAATGAACCACGGGAATCAACCCGTGTTTGGCACTTCCAACAATAAGCCGGAGGATTTGAAATCGCACCGATTGCATCCTTAGCGATCAGAAAAGCTAGCTTACCTACCGACACAAGAACACAGATACCCGACAATCCCCCAACAACGCTTACCGACTTTTCCCAAGATGGAAATTGTGTCGCCAGATAGGCAGAGATAAACGCCACGACACCGAATACGATAATACTGAGGAAAAGCTTCGCTTTATTCGTTTCGCCTGCAAGCGACTCGATTTGCGAAAACACTGACATTGAGCTTTGTCCCTCTCTGCTTATTTCCCTGTTATATGCGAAGTTTGCCTGTTGGGAATTGTAGGCTGTTTGAGGAGCCACCGGCGCGGCGGCTCTTCCACATGAACTACAGAATCGAGCAGTTGGATGAATTTCTCTTCCGCACCAATTGCAGAACCTACGGGAAGCTGATTGGTTGTTCGGAGTCACCACTGGCTGTAACCCTCTCGATTGTCCACTATCCTGGATTATGGCGGGGGGCCCCGGTCCAGGTGATCTTTCCAGATCAAATCATCGGGTGACGGATGAAGCTTTCATTTCGCACCCAGAGCTTGTTTGTATTCATCCGTCTCGCGGATGGACGCATAGCCGTCTGGCAACTCATCGCCAGGATCGGGGGCATTCCGAGTTGGCTGGTCCAAGATCGCAAGTGCTCGTGCAATGCCTGCCGCAGTTGGTTTCGGTCTCGTGGCCAGCCATTCCTCATGCTGGAGATGCACAATCTTCTCCGCCACGGCCACATTGATGAATTGATTGAGAGAGACACCCTCTTTGAGCGAAAAATCCTCGGCTACCCTCCGCACGGAGGGCATGAGCCGGAGCGGAAATTTAGCGATTACGCTCTTCCTCTGATTCGCTGGCATGATGAGTTTCCTCCTTCTTAAAAGCAATCAAAAACTCTCTCGGGGTCAACACTTGAATCCCGAACCGTTCAGCCGCCGCCCTGAAATCCTTGATGTTGTTTGTCACAACCGCATCGGCTTCACCATTAATCGCAACATCCAAGACCATGTCGTCGTTTTCGTCCTGGGAGAGCGGTCTATGCTTGATTCGCACCAAAACTGGAGCCGCTATGGCTTCCAACATTTCTATGACGGCTTCCGCATCTTCCGATGTTCTCCCCGATGCCGCAATGTGCTCAGGACGCATAGCCACATCCCGATACTCGCAGACCAATTTCAAATCCATCAGCAGCGTCAGCTTTCCTACCGCTGCTAACCGGACGGCACCTGGGCTCTTGTCGCCGCCGACAAGATTCTCCCAGACGGGAATCGCGTCTCTGATCATTATGGGGACAATCCACACGGCATCGCTATCTTCACCGCCGACGGCCACTATGTTATAGATACCTTTCGTGCCGACCACACAAAGTTTGCCTCAAAAAACCGGCCGCAAGGATCTCCTGATGAGTCCAAGGAATCCCTGGAGGGAATGAGCGTTCACTTCGGTCGATACTCGGTCGATCCTTCTATGCACACTATTAGTTTCACCATCGATCGCGCCTCTTTTTCCGATTGGGACGAAACCACACAGGTTCGAGGCTACGAATGCAGAGGATGTCGGCGAGCTATTGGCGCACCGGGATTGTGAGACGGCGGCAGCTTTCCATTACGGAGAGGATGGCGGACAAATAAGCGCAATGTCCAGTGTTTATGCGGTCTTAAGTGACTCTGTGACGAGTGATCGTGCTGAGTCTGTCAATGACGCGCTCGCGATTCTATCCCAGCGCGTTGCCCTTAATCCATTGGCGCTCAAGAAGTCAGGGATAGAGACTGAGGCAACTTGCGATACCGAGAACGAGGCCGTTTGAATCGACTACGGGCTCTGTCCTGATCCGGAGTTTCTTTGCGATGCCGCCTTTGACAACGACTGTCGCTGAGCCGGACCATCCCTGCGAAATTCCCCATTGGAAGTCATAGTGAGATGGGATCTCATCGGATGAGCGCATGTCGCTCCAAGAAATTAAATCTTCTGCAATGGAACCGGCTGCTTCGGCTTCACTCAACCCCAGCAGCAGCTCGGCCGCGCGATTGAGATGGCGGATCCGCCCCAGCGTATCCAATACGATGGTCGCTTCAGGCAGAGAACGGAACGACGCTTCGATCCAACGAGCAAGTTCACCGCGGGCGCATGCATCTGAAATCTGCTGGGTTACATCGACGCTGGCCAGGAGCATGAGGGGGTCGGTTTCCGATTTACTGCGGATGACCTGGACGGACAACTCGCAGATCAAGTATTCGTTCGCTTTTGTCTTGAAGCGGCGTCGATAGGAGGTTGTCAATTGCATTCCATCCAAGAAACCCTGGAAGCGATCGCGCGAAAGTTTCTCATCTTCATTGGCAATGAAATTCCAGACCGTCTCGCCTTCCATCTCTTCGAGCGAATAGCCGAGCAGCCTGCACTCGGCCGGATTCGCTCTGACGATGTTTCCTTTTGAATCGATAAGCAAGAGGGCCACAGGCACGCTGTCGAATAAAGCATTGCTCAACTCAGCCGCATTTTTCATCAGAGATGATCCTTGAATCTGTTCGGGCATCATATACATGATTTCATCCCACCAGGATTGGCTTCGAACGCCTTGAGCATTTCATCGATTGTTGAATATTGCGATGCAGGGAGCAGATCGAAAGTGATGGGGCTGGCGATCATGATGGTTTTCCCGTTCACCTCCATCACATGTTCGCGGCTGGTCGAAGTCAGCCGACCGATCTCCATGTGCATTGCGTCCGGCGAGAGTTGTCGACGCACAACTGCCATTAGAACCTCTCGTTCCCAATGGAAGAGTCGATCTTCGGACCGCAGGGCCTGCATCAGGTGCTGTGCCGCGATGTTCAGGTAGTCGCCTGCGGCTTCCTCCCCATAGCGCTGTTCAAGGGTACGGAGCGCAGTGAGCTTCAGCAGTACAACATAGCATTGGGGGTCAATGCCGAAAACCGGAGCGAGAAGTTTTCGGGCCTGTGTTGGTCCAGGCAACCCAGTCGGCCCCTCGAAGTTATCCCATTGGCAAACATCCGCAACAAGCCGATCCGATGCGGAATCCTCGATTGCCTGGGCTCTCTTAAGCAGATCCTTCTCGGCAGTGATGGAGTGGTATTGCGCCACGCCGATGTTGATTGCGTCTACCAGAGTTTCCTTCCGGCATGGCTTGGTGAGGAAGCGCAGAATATTTCCCTCATTCACCGCGTCTATAGCTGCGCTGAGGTCTGTAAATCCGGTAAGCAACATCCGTGCGGTATTGGGCGCTGTCTGGCGCACTTGTGCCAGAAATTCAGCGCCGCTCATGCCCGGCATTCGCATATCCGAGATCACCACGGCGAAGGGGCCGTGTTTCTCAATCGCGGCCAACCCTTCCAGCCCGCCGCGGGCCACGGTTACATAGAACTCCTTGCGCAGGAGCCGCTCATAACCGTCGAGAACACCCTGTTCATCATCGACGAAGAGGATTCTGTCAGCCAAGGGGGTTCCTCAAAAGGTGATTGTGAGGGCCTATTGCAAGTCGACGGCTAAATATAGTCGAAGACGGAGTTGTCCTCGGTCCGTATCGAATGCCGAAACAAGCAATACACCTCTAAATGTCTTATCGGCGCGGCGCACTTGCCGATCAGGGAATGGATCGGACTTTTCAACGCGATCCTGTCGTAACACATCCACAAATCGATTCGCGACAGGTACTGCGTTGCCGATAACTCTTTCAGGAGCGCCGGTTCCGTGTGCCTTGGGCCAGCGGATGAAATCTATGAGTCCTATTGTGGGAACCTACGACTCCCGGTTGGTCACGCTCTCGCTTTTGATCGCAATCGCGACGTCGTATACAGCCCTGGACCTCGCAGGACGAGTGACAGCGAATCGCGGAGGCGCGCGCCTTGCCTGGCTGAGCGGAGGAGCATTTTCGATGGGGAGCGGAATCTGGTGTATGCACTACACCGGAATGCTCGCTTTCCAATTGCCCATTCGCGTCTCGTATCACATCCCCACAGTGGTGTTCTCGCTGTTTGCCGCGATACTTGCCTCATTCATCGCGCTCTACGTTGTCAGTCGAGACCCGATGACCCCTTTGCACGTCGTGTCAGGCAGTGTGCTGATGGGCGCGGGCATTGCAACCATGCACTACAGCGGCATGGCAGCCATGCGCCTTCAGGCAATGCACCATTACGAACCGTCGCTGTGGATGCTATCGATTCTGTTGGCAATGGTGATTTCCTTCGTGGGGCTCCTGCTTATCTTCTTTACCCGCGACGAAAACCGCAGCCGGCTAATGAAACTGGCTATCGCGCTGGTTATGGGATTAGCCATTCCCGTGATGCACTATACAGGAATGGCTGCGGTCAGCTTCATGCCGATGGCGGCAGCCCCGGACCTGTCATACTCCACCGACATATCGGCGCTCGCGATCTTCGCCATCCTTGTCGTAATCTTCCTCGTCCTGGGCTTTACCTTGCTTGCTTCTCTTGTCGATCGCCGGCTCTCTGCGCAGCGTTCGAGCCTGGACGAACAACGCACCATGCTGCGTGCTCTGATCGACAACATACCGGACTATATGTATGTAAAGGACCTCAAGAGCAGATTTGTTGTTGCGAATCCTCACTTGGCGCACGAGGTAGGACTCCACACCCCGGAAGAATTGTATGGCAAAACAGACTTTGACTTTTATCCAAATGAACTTGCAAATACCTTCTATGAAGACGAGCAAAACGTAATACGCACAGGGAAGGCCTTGTATAACCGGGAAGAGAAAGGCATCGACAGCGCAGGGAACGAGCTCGATATCCTCACGACAAAAGTGCCCATACGCGACAACAAAGGAGAGGTGATTGGCATTGCGGGGGTGGGGCGGGACATTAGCGTGCGCAAGAAGATGGAGAATGCGCTTCGCGAGGCCGAACTCAAATATCGCGGCATATTCGATAAGGCCATTTTCGGAATCTATCAGAGTACGCCGGACGGCCGCCTGCTTAGCGTGAATCCAGCCATGGCCTTCATCTTTGGCTACCATTCACCGGAGGAAATGGTCGGCAGTATCACGGACATATCCGCGCAACTGTTTGTTGAGCCCAGGCGCGGCGTGGAATTCTCTCTGGTCATGGACAAGGTTGGAGGCGTGAGGAATTTTGAGTGCGAAATGTTTTGCAAGGATGGCAGGAAGATATGGCTCAACATGAGCATACGCGCCATTCGCGAATATGGACTTGTGGTGCGCTACGAGGGCATGTGCGATGACATCACTGAGCGCAATCTCTTGCGACAACAGCTTTATCAGGCTCAAAAGCTGGAATCGGTAGGACAGCTTGCAGCTGGAATTGCTCACGAAATCAACACGCCTACGCAGTACATCGGAGACAACGTACGGTTTCTGAAAGATGCGTTTCTGGACCTGACGCACCTTCTGACAAATTATGAGCGGATGTTATCGGCGGCCAAAGATAGCACCTTGACCGAGGACATAATTCAGGATGTAATGACGGCGCTGGAACGCACCGACGCAGCCTACTTGCTGGCGGAGATTCCGAAGGCTATCGACCAGACGCTCGAAGGCGTGACGCGTGTGTCTACGCTGGTCAGCGCCATGAAGGAGTTCTCGCATCCAGGCACTAAAGAGAAAATCGCACTGGACCTGAACCACGCGATCGACAGTACGATTACGGTTGCGCGAAACGAGTGGAAGTACGTAGCCAACCTGGAAACCGATTTCGATCCATCGCTTCCTCCCGTGCTTTGTCAGCCGGGAGAATTCAACCAGGTAATTCTGAACCTGATCGTCAATGCAGCGCATGCAATCGGCGATGTTGCCGGAAAGAGCGGCTCAGAGATGGGGACAATCAGAGTGCAAACTCGCAATTGCATCGAGTGGGCGGAGATCCGAATTCAGGACACGGGATCGGGAATTCCGGAAAGCGTGCAGCCCCGAATATTCGACCCATTCTTCACGACCAAGGAAATCGGCAAAGGGACTGGGCAGGGCTTAGCCATTGCGCACTCGGTGGTTGTCGACAAGCACAATGGAAGCATCTCCTTTGAGACGGAAGTAGGCCGCGGCACTACTTTCATCATTCGTCTTCCCTTTGATGGTAAGGCCGGCTCGGCCAAGGTGGCGGCCGCATGAAGCGCATCTTGTTCGTGGACGATGAGAGCAATATTCTCGACGGACTCCGGCGCATGCTTCACATGGAGCGCACCCGCTGGGACATGCATTTTGCGATCGGCGGCGATGCGGCGTTGCGGGCCTGCGAGATTGGCGGATTCGATGTTGTCATCTCCGACCTGCGCATGCCGGGAATGGATGGCGCTACGCTCCTGAGCCATATTCGAGAGCGCTTCCCTAATACCGCGCGGATCGCGCTCTCCGGATATTCTGAAGCCGGCCTGGCGGCAAACGCCGCCTCGCTCGCGCATCGGTTCCTGGCGAAACCATGCAGTGCATCTGAACTTCGAACGGCGATTGAACAGGTATGCTCGTTGCAAAGCATTTTGAATGCACAGGAGATCCGCTCAGTCGTGGGAACAATTGGAGAGTTGCCTTCTCTGTCGAGCACTTACACGTGCCTTGTAGAAGCAGTCTCAGATCCGAGTACATCCACAAGCCGGTTGGCAAGCATCATCGAAAAGGACGTCGCCATGTCGGCAAAAGTCTTGCAACTCGCCAACAGTTCGTTTTTTGGCTTGGCGCAGGAGATCACAAGCGTGCAAGGCGCCGCCACATTTCTGGGAACTGCAACCATTAAGAACCTGGCTCTCGTTGCCGAAGCATTTCGGGTTCTGGTACCTGACTCGCGCGTCCCGCAATCGATCTACGAATCGCTGCAGCGACATTCACAACAGACGGCTGCTATCGTCGCGGTCCTTCCTATAGACCGAGAGATTCGTGAAGTTGCCATCATTGCCGCACTCCTTCATGATGTTGGAAGTCTCTTCCTGGCAAGCACGATGCCCGACAAGTTCTGCACCATTCTCAGCCATGCCAAAGAGCGAGGCTGCAGGGTCTTTGAAGCGGAGGAAGAACTGATTGGAACCTCACACGCGGAAATCGGCGCCTACTTGCTCGGGTTGTGGGGTATCCCCGTTCTTGCCGTTGAGGCGATCGCACACCACCACCATCCTACCCGGATCCCCCACTGTGGTCTCGATAGCACGATAGCAGTTTATGTTGCAGACCTTCTGGCCCACGAGTTGGAATCGCCGCCGGGAGGTTCGACGGAATTGGATATCGAAGATTCTAACCGTGCCTGCCTGGAGGCAGTGGGACTCTTGCACAGGATGACTGAATTCAATGAGCTTGCATTACAGAGTCGATTGGAGTTTTTGTAGCGTCCACACTCTAGTGTGATTCAAGATACTAGTTGACTGGCCAATTGTAGCGGCTCGCCTGCTGAATCGGAGCAACATTGAGAGTCGTTTTACCAATTATTAGACGTATCTTCTTTCACATTCATGGTCGTATGCCCTTGGGAACGATGAATCTTCGCTCATACCCGAGACAGGCGAGGACCGAGCAGTGATGAGGTAGGCGTCATGCAGTCACGATAAATCTGGTGGCTTGCGCATTGCGGAAACGAACGATGTTGTTGAAACACTATTGGCTGCAGACTGCTTGATTGAATACTCGAAGGGCTGAGAGTCGTCAATTGAAGATGATGCCTTAACGGAGCTGCAAACACCAACCGACTTAAGAGGACCGAAAGTAAGTGGCCCGAAGGCCACTTGACAATTTACTCATTTTATCAACGGAAATAGCCGCTTTGCTGAAGATCCGCGAACAGCCCAGGATGTTTGGGCTTATCACTGCTACTTGCTCTACCACATGAAAGCCGGCATGTTCCGAACGGTAGTGGTGTCATGAACTCTGCTGCGAGACCCAGAAGATGTACGTCCCGCCGCAGAGCGACAAACTGTTTATGCCTCGCATCTCCTGTGTCTCTGTTTGTGCTTTCGCAAGCATTATCCCCGGCGGGGCAATCTGCATCCGTGCTGACACCCGATGCTGCAGGAAAGCATGCCGACTGGGGACCTCCGGTCAGAGACAATCAAGTCCTAGCCCATGCTCTGTTCGAACAGCTTGAAGGTCGCACAACCGGCTCCGACCAAACGTAGCGCGCTGCCATTGAAGCATGACGAATTATCGGGAGAAACGATGCAGAGAGTACTGCTCGCTATTGCTCATTGTCCCAAGAGTTTCTCAAAATATTGGACTGTTTTTTGCCATCGTGAATAGTCGCCTCGCCGATGACGCTGAAACCCATCGCCGCATGGAATGCTTCCGACCCTGGATTCGGAGGATCGATATTGACCTCGCAGGCAAGGCTATCATGTCCCGCATCGTACGCGGCTCTGATCAGGTCAAGATAAAGCTTTGTGCCCAATCCTTGCCCGCCGCTGCTTTCAGCTACGATTACACGATCAATATAGACAAAAGAACTGCGACGTTTCTTGAACCAGATGAAATTCTGGTTCGCGTAAGGAGCGCGATGATCCATGGCTAACAGAAACCCGTTTACTCCGCCATCAATTCCCCTGGCGTAGAAAGCACAGTTGAGCAGTTCAGCCAAGCCCGGTTCATCGAGCATCGACGTTTCCACCGCATGCGCATTATTGAGCGCGAGAACGGCTGGACGATCGGTCGGAAGAAGGTCGAGGATTGCCGGTTCCCGCGAAGGTTGCATAACCTACAGACCCAGTTCAGATAGTCCCGGATGGCCATCTGGCCTTGGTCCCAGCGACCAATGGTACTTGCGATCGGACTCCTTGATGGGCAAGTCGTTAATGCAGGCGTAACGATGATGCATAATGCCGTCTTCGTCGAACTGCCAATTCTCATTGCCGTATGAGCGATACCAATTGCCGGAGTCGTCATGCCATTCATATGCGAATCGTACTGCGATGCGGTCCGTGCCAAATGCCCAGAGCTCCTTGATGAGCCGGTAGTCTAGTTCGCGCTGCCACTTCCTCGTCAGAAATTTGATAATCTCCTCTCGACCAGTAGCAAACTCAGCGCGATTGCGCCATTGGCTGTCTATCGTGTATGCGAGCGCGACCTTCTGCGGATCTCGCGAGTTCCATCCATCTTCAGCTTTCCGAACTTTCTGCTCGGCGATCTCGCGAGTAAATGGCGGTACAAGGAGAAGTGTCGGTTGCGCGCTCATTGCGTAGCTCCTCGGATTTATTCGGCCTCAGCGTTCGAACACATTTGTAATACTAGTGTGTGTTCGAATTGTTGCCAATCATAATTTGGCATTAAGCTTTCGAAATGCCCTGCCTTAAGAAAAGGCACGTGTACTGTGTAGCCGCTCTAATACCAACATATGATTGCGGGTCAAATCGGGAGCGGCCATTGTCACGTTTATCTTCAGAGATCGGCCTGGAGTAGCCGGTCCGGTCACTTCCAGGAGAGACATCTGAACGTTGATTTATTGACTCAGGATAGCTATTCGGAGAGAAGTGGGCGGACTGATTCGCAGATTGCGGTCCCGGCGCGGCATAACCCAGGCAACGCTGGCCTCTCTGACCGGAAGTCACCGAACCTATTTGACACGCACAGAGCGTGGCCACGTCCTGCATTCAGTCGTTGCTCTGTTGCAGATCGTCCGCGCTCTGGGCGTCTAGAGCGCGTTTTTCGAACTTTAATCGCGGCACGATTTGTATCTCTCGAGGTAATGTTACCCACTTTACCTGCGCTGATTAAACAGATTCCTCCGCAGCCGTGATCAGGCTGAAAGAAACAGTTTGCGATCCTAACCGCGCATGTTTGGCAGTAAGCTTCACCAATCCTGAAGACTCCCGCGCACGAATCCACACTGCACATGTACCGCCGATGAGCGAGAAAGGATTGTCGCCAATCAACGTTGCAGGACCTTCCAATGTGAATGTAATCGGATCGTTCGCATAAGGTCTTACCGCGCCGAATTCATCGGTGACGCGCACGACGACACGGGTTGTGTCCGCTCCATCAGCAATTAATTCCTGGTCATCTGGCAGTAACATCAACTTACTGTCGACACCGCGTCCCGAGAGGGTCTTTGATATGACCTGCTTCCCCTCTATGTATCCATCGATACGCAAGTCGCCCCATTCTACGCGCAGTTTACTCAGGTCGAGTTTACGCAAGTCCAGGATGAAAGGTGCATACTTCAGATGATTGAACTCGGTGCGGTCCGGGTCGAGTTCCGAGATCAGAATCCACGGATTGCTCTCAAGGCTATCGGCGCGGGCGTAGATTTTAAGATGGTCGCAGTTGGAACAGAATACTGCTTGAGTAAATCCAACAGACTCGTCTCCTTTCGCCCAATGGAATGCGGGTTCGAGTACAACCTCCTCTGATGGATCGCATTGCGACTTATAGAATCCCGCAGCCGGCTTCGGCTCGCGGAAGATATCAGTTACACCGTGATAACAGATGCGATCGCCCGAGCCAAAATTGGCGTGGGTGTTGTAATCGAACGCGCACCAGCCAATGCCCCCGGCATATTGAGGATCTGAAGCGAGTTGATTGTGAATGCGCGCATGCCGCAACGTATGCTCACGTTGCCGCTCATTTTCATCCGTGGTCTTAGTAGGAAATGTGTGACCGACAAACTCCGTATTCAAGTACCGCGAATGTACCGGGGGCTTCAATGGAAAGCCAAAGTCATTCATCGTAAAGACATCTTCGAGAAACTCCGATTCTTGAAAATAGCGAATACCGCCCGTCTGTCGAGAGTCATCAAGCGCACGTGCGAACGCGTTTGTGCGAGTATAAAAATCGTGGTCATCCTTCGACTCGTTGATGCGAACTCCCCACAGAATGATCGAAGAATGATTCCAATCCCGCCTGATCATGCGGCCCACGTTGTCGATTGCTACTTTTTTCCAGCTTTCATCACCAATATGCTGCCAGCCTGGTATTTCTTCGAGAACGAGCAGACCTATTTCATCGCAGCGATCGAGGAAATGGCGCGATTGGGGGTAGTGCGATGTGCGCACGATATTACAGTGAAGTTGCTTTCGCAGAATATCGGCGTCCTTACGTTGTACGCGCGCAGGCATTGCCTGTCCAACAAACGGAAATGTCTGATGACGATCGAGTCCACGCAATTTTATTACTTTTCCATTCAACGAAAAGCCATGATCTGTGAAGGTCGCCTCGCGAAATCCTACTCGACGTGATTCTTCATCAATCACGTGCCCGCTGCGAAGAAGACGTACATGCACCGTATACAGATGCGGCTGATCAAGGCTCCACAGTTGCACGTTTCCAATTTGAGTAAGAGAAACGATTTGGCGCACCGGGTCTTTCAGCGTTTCAGTAGTGGCATATACGGGCGCGTCACTATATGGATCAATCGCATCGACCGTGTTGACTGACGGCGTCAGAGATCCAAGGCGCTGAACTGTGTACGCACCCTTAGCAATAATCTTGTCGCCATCGCTCAGTTGCACTTCAAGAGAAAGGCCATCAACGCCTCCAGTCTCGCTGGCCAGGAAGCAAGCCACATCCATGGAGGGGTTTCCACTCAGTACGTCTTTAGGTTGGGCAAAGATGTTATCAATGTAAACCTGAGGCACGATGCGAAGCGAAACTTCGCGATAGATGCCGCCGAAGGTCATGTAGTCTATTTCGTATCCGAATGGCGGAATATCTGCACGTTCAGTCGAGTCAACATGCACGACCAACACGTTCTCCGCATCCTGGCGGAGATGTTTCGTCAATTCAAACGAAAAGGGAGTGAACCCTCCTTTGTACTCACCGAGACGAACGCCGTTGATCCACACTGTTGAAGCGGTCATGACGCCTTCAAAATCGACGAATACGCGCTTACCGATGGCTGCTTTCGGGAATTGGAAACGGCGACGATACGTTGAAATAAACTCATAGTCTTTGTCGTCAAAACTATGCCATGGCAGCTCAATATTAGTATGAGGAATCGTGACACGTTCAAATTTCGAATCATCAAAGCCTGGAGACTCCGCACCATCGACTTTGGACGGATGATATCTCCAGTTTCGATTTAGAGCGAGAACGATTCGTCCATTCGCTATCGGCTCTTGTGCAGTTGCCAAAGATCCCGGCAGTGCGGTCGTGGCCAATACTGCACCGGCTGACTTAATAAACTCGCGTCGTATCATTGTTTCTCCAATCAAGGTTCAATTCATCCAGGTAACAAGTGCATCGCGCATCCGGTCAAGGGGAACAGGCCCTTGCTCTGGCAACAGAGAAAACTCCGGAGGGGCGACAATATACGCTTGGGCAATACTCTCAGCCAGACAGACACAAATGGTTGAGTGTTGATATTCCTCATAACGGCTGGCTGCCAACCAGACATATAACGACAATACCTGCGCATCCAGAGCGCTTCCCGTCAAGTCGTCCACGGCGGGCAAAGGATTTACTTGATCAGGATTTTCGAAAACCGCAACACTGGTAAACGGCTTAGGCTTGCTCCGCAATCCAAAACTCGCGGCGAGGAAATGAGGACGCGCGCGACGAAATGCCTCTGAAGCCGCCCATTCCACAAAAGAGTTCCCGAAGATCACTGCACCATTTCCAGAAAGGTACAGCGAGCGCAAGAACTCGCGAACTGCCGGATCCGCGGCGACTTCAGGAGGGCACCACGGAATCACGTCCAGCTTTCGCATGCGCGCAAACACTGCATCGGCATCGGCAAGGTCCTTGCGCATCGAGTTCATCTCATGCGAAAAAGCCTGCCGGTAAGCATCGAGCCTGTTGTAGCTCAGGAGAATTGCACGCGCCGGATCGGTTGTCGAAGACTCTGTGGCGAGTACCGCATCGATCACGCTTCTGCCTGCGTCAACTATCCATATGTCCGCAGCCGAAACGAGATGATTGCGCGCTTCGAGCAGCCCTGAAGAGTCACTACTGGTGGGTCCCCGCTGGTTGGAAAGTAGAAAACCCATGGGACTGTGCATCTGTTCGGACGAATCAAAACTCAGTGTGACCGTTCTACCGATATTGCCCCATCGCTTCCACGCATCTTGAGCTTGAATTGGAAGAGATTGCGGAATATCCAACAAGACCAAGCGGTTTTGTCGCTTGGTAGTTTCTCGGGCATTCACTTCATGCTTGTCCGCAGCATCAAAGACTGTTTGCACCGCACTACGCCATTCCTGAAAATAGGGCGAACGAGCAAGCTCCGATGAGTTTTGAATTGTCTGCTCACTTGTCGATAACTGCCAATGGCGTACTCCCATCTTCTCTTCGACCGCGCGCACATCGTGAAAGAGCACAGAAGATTGCTCTTCGTTCAAGCTCGCAACATAAAACAGGAGACGCGCCACTGACCTCCGCTCGTTGGGAAACAGAAATTGCCACTCGCGGAGTTGTTGATTGATGAAAGGAAGAAATGTCAGCGGGAAGCGTTTCAACAACCCCTTGTCCAATGCGGCCTGAAGGTCATCCGGTAAACTGTTCGTGGCCGTCATACTTCTTTCCACCTTAAGAACTCCGCGTTCCGAACTTAAGCCTTCACTCATTTAACGTCGAAACTCTGTTAGGCACTTGCCTTGCATGTCCGCGCCATTGCAACCTAGAAGTCCGCCAAGTGTGGGACATAGATCAATATGACGAATTGGACGCTCAATGATTTGCGGCTTATCAATGGCAGAGCCTAGCGACATCATCCATGTGTCGCGCGTTGAATCCTCATTGGCGCGATGATTGAAGAAGCCGTTTGTTGATGAACCGTCCGGATCTCGCCCAAACTCCGGAAGAATAACCATCGTGGTCTTGCCGCGATATCCTTCGTTGTTCTCAATCTCGTTCCACATCTGGTAAGTAAGGCGATCTGCAGTCCTGATGCCCGCCTGGTAAAGCGCGTATGAGCCAAAATGCGCCGCTTCAACATCGGAGAACACAACGACAAGGACACGTGGAGAGAACTTGCGCATGACTTCCCGCGACATAAAGAACGTAAGTTCATCGCCGGAAGTCGGACCTCCGCTGTGCACAAAACTGGCGACGGCTGTCTTTATACTGCTTTCGACGCGAGGGTCAAGCCGATCCACGGCGTCGAACACATTCCATCCCAGACCTTCGTAGTTGTTGCCCTCCATGGCGCTTTCTAGCTCCAGCTCAACGTTATTTCGATCCACCATGTTGGCGGTTCTTCCGGTGCGCAGGGCATCTGCAATCGCCATCAGCATTAGCTGCTTGGGGAAAACAACATTGGCGCCATAGGCCGGGCCATAGCCCGATGCCGAACTTGCTCCAATGAGACTCGTGAGGGCCTTGTTGCTGGCTACAACCCATGTGTCACTGCGATCAGCACCGCGACGCTTACGATACTGCTCGAACAATGTCGGCGTTGCGGGCGCGAGTTTTCCCCAGTCGTCAACGCGTTGCCAGTTGCCGGTAAGAATGCTCGAAATAGCATTGAAATGGGCTGTTACGCCTTCATTGCGGGCATGCGGATAAAAGAGAGACTTGGGAAGCAGGTCCGAAAATAAATGTGGGATGTTCTCGAGCCCTTCCAGCGAAAACGTCTCGATACGACGAACGCCGCCGATAATGACAATGACTACTTTCTCATCTGAACTTGCCTCTGCCAGTCTCGTTTCGTCAGCATGCACTTGGGGGAGCATCATTCCCGCAACCAGCATTCCGGCTGCGCGAATGAATGCGCGCTTCGAAGCATCCAGCACAAACTCCCGATCATTATTTGAACAGGGTTCGATCGATGAATCTCGGACATTGTTATTCATCACGTCTTCCCCTGCTAAAAGTAGCCTTGATTCTCGAGCACCTGTTGAAAGTTGCAAGAATTATATTCGTGTGAGCCCCAACTCTCAATGACGATGCGAAAAGCCGATCTCATCCGGCGTAGTCAGCATCAACTCGCAGCCAACGACACCAGTTCTCCGAGGTCCAATCCCGACGAAGAATCGCTGCCACGCGGAAATGAGGAACCGATTGCGAGGGCCTGACTATGCCCTTCGAACCATACCAGGAAAGACGAACGTTCGAAGCCTGGAAGCCGCTGTTGATTGATCCAATGATAGTAGGCCCCCATATCCGCATCGATGAGGGAGCCTCTTAGATCAGGCTCGTTGTCTTGGCTGTTCGACAACATTTCGTTCATCGGTCGATGCTGTTGTCGGGGAGCGAAGCGCACCAACAGAGTAAGTGGATGCGCGCGCCGCAAAGCCTCCCGCGTTGCCCATTGCGCAAACGTCGTACTGAATATCTGAGTACCGGAACCTTCGGTAAGGAGTTTCAGAAGAAACCGATCTAACACTGGATCTCCGGCTTTGTCCATGCCTACATCCGTCGGGGTCAGGCGCGCTAAATATGTTCGCAACTCTTCAGGGCCCATCCCCGGCCGTTGTATTTGGGTCTGTATTTTCTTGAGCAACGCGGCGCGAACGGGAGCGAGAGCGCCATATGATACGCATGTCAACGTGGGGATTTGGCACGCATTTCGTCCCCCATCTATATACCAGTGCCCATACTGTTTTGGAAGGCTTTTAGCTCGCTCTGCAACCGCCGCTAGCAATAATTGGAGTCCATTGTCAGGTTTTATATCTGCGAAGTAAGTGCCGTGTTGTCGAAGATTTTGAAACAGAGCTCCATCATAGGATGACACGCCCTGACCTATGATCGCGATACCGAGCCGGCGTGCTGGAAGCGTATCTGCTGGACTTTCGGCGCGCAGCCGATCGCCATATTCTGTTGCCGCTTTTCTAAATGCGTCCATTTGATGGGTTGACCATAGATATGCCGATTGCTGTTCAATAAACTGCGAGGGCAGATTGATCCAGTCAAATTGTTCCAGCGTCGGTGGGAGCGTTATCAGCGCAAATGCTTGAAACAAGTCTTTTATCTGAGTCTGTGATAGCGAACTGAGATAAATGAGATCCTTATCAATTGCAGAACGTTCAGCCGGAAACTTGAAATCATAGTCGATGACTTCCTTTAGCATGCCAGGCAGAAAGCTGATTGGAAGTTCCTTTAGTGTATTGAGATGGGCGATGACCACCTTCCTCGCTTCGGGCGGGTAGTCAGCGAATTGCTCGGCATGGAGGTCGTGTGGAAGCATGGGAGTTTACAGTAATTCGCGAATAAGTTTACCTTGCGATTGTGCTGAGGAGAAGCCCATCATCGCGCCCAAGGTCGGAACAAGGTCGATCGATTGAATTTGATTGTCGAAGACCACTCCCTGGCGCACACCCGCGCCCAGCGCCATCATCCACGTGGTGCGGCTGGCAGCATCACCGGTGCGATGATGCTGAAATCCATTCCCCCCGGCATCGTAGTCAGAATCGCGGCCAAAATCCGGAAGAACGAATAACGTAGTGTTTCCGGCATATTCAGGCTCGGTTTGAATTGCGTTCCATATTTCGGCGCAGAGACGATCAGTGCGCTGGATGGCATCAATGTAAAGCGAGTAGGCCCCGGTGTGAGCGACATCGATGTCGTGCATCGTGATCCAGAGTAGGCTGGGAGACTCCTGTTTCATTAGACGTTTCGCGATATAGACTGACAATTCGTCGGGACTCGACACACTGCGAGCATGCGATCTGAATTCGTCAACAGAGAGTTTAAGAACCGCGTCTAGTTGTCGCAACTCACCTTCGCCGCCCTCGATGTGAGGCGCGTACAGCGGCGTTTCGTAGTTATCGCGCAAAAGATGATCGTAGCCAGTTACTTTTCCGGACGTTGCAGCGCTCAGGATCTGCTTCGGCAGAATCACCCTTGCTCCGTGCCCCTGCCCGTAGGATTTGCACTCACTTTCTCCGATGCGATTAAAGCCGTTGCTGGGTGCGACGACCCATGTATCTGAGGATGGACGCCGCAAATCTTTGCGGAAGTATTCGAAAACCGTGGGATGTTCCGGGGCTACCGCAGAGAAGTTATTCAGTGTCTCGTAAACCCCGGTAGCGATGCTCGCGGTTGCCACATAGTGACCCAGGATTCCCTGATTCGCAACATGTGTAAAGAAACTCGACTGTGGTGCGAGGTCATGAAGAAGGTTCGGAATGTTCTGTTGCCCCGCCGGCATGAACGTTTCCTGGTCGCGTGCGCCGCCGCCAAATGTGATCACAATAGCTTTGCGCTTTTTTTGAGCAGCTTCTCCGCGCACGAGCGGACTTGCGCTCATAAGCGCGCTGCCCAATGCAATACTCGAAACTTCGCGCAGAAACTCACGCCGGCTTCGACTTAGCCGAAATGCAACATCGCGAGAAGTATACACATTGCTCGATCGATCCATCTGCTTAACTCAAGTGAAAGATTCGCGCGATGACTGCCCTGTGTTCTAACGCACGCAATCACGGTTTAGAGGGTCCGGGCGTTTGCTCGGAATAAACAAACTGTTGTACCTCGGCCTTCTCTTTGTCGACCTCTGCCAAATGGTCGGCGCGTAGTTTCTGGTAGACAGCAAATTCTTTTTGCGCGTTGTCCTTTTGTCCTACGTGAATGTAGTCTGTTCCCAATCGGTAATGAGCGTCCGCCAGATTTGGGTCTAATGCCAGCGCTCGCAGATACTGCGCAATCGAAGCTTCATATTTGTGCTGGTCTGCGCAAAGATTTCCCAACTGCACATGAGCTTCGGTAAGAGAGTCATCGAGGGCAATCGACCTTTTCAGCAGCGATTCCACCGTGCCTATTTCGACACTAGCGTTTTCAGCTCTCTTGCCTTTCCACAAACTCACCGCGTAATAATATTGGGCCAAGGCGTTGCGAGGCTGCAACTCGGAGTAGCGGCGGAATCTCTGGATGACTTCATCCGCCTGGATCGGCGAACTGTTATATGCCTTGGAGAGAAACAAGTAACATCGCGCATCAGAAGGATTCAAATCAGCAGCGGCAATCAGCGCTTTAACGGCATCGTCATACTTACCCCGCCAATAGAGCGCCAATCCTAATCCGATCAGAATGCGTGGCGAATTTGCATAGCGATGAGCACCTTGTTGAAAAATCGCGATCGCTGGTTCATAGGTTCGGTGAAGAAGCATTTCACTTCCCCAGTCGAACAGGTTCTCTTCGCTAGGATCAAGGTGAGCCGCCTTGTCAAAGTCGTTTGCCGCCTCTACATATTTTCCTTCTTTTTCGTCTACCTGGCCCAATAGATTATGAAGCTCCCCAGTATCTTTTCCCCTGGCAATCATCTGAATCACTTCTCGTGCCTCACTGTATTTCGCGAGTAGAAAATCGGCCATCGCCAGGTCGTAGCCATTGTCATAGGAATGGGGATTGATAGCTTGCGCGCGTTCGAGCAGCGGGCGTGCGTCCGAAACTTGTCCGGACTGGACATAGAACTCGCCTAGGTTGTGGTTTGCGTCATAGTTGTCGGGCTCCAGCGATAGGGCCTTTCTGAATTGCTCACCAGCCAACGCAGATTTTCCGTCATGCAAGAGACTCGCGGCGAGATTCGTTCTCGCCTCGGCCGAATCCGGTTTTAACCTTACAGCGATCCCGAGGTGATCGATCGCCCTCTGATCTTGCGACAGCGATGCATACACCAAGCCCATCAGCTCGTGAATATCGTAGCTATCGGACGCAAAGGGGAGAACCTTTTCAAGCTGCTCCGCCGCGGCCGCATAGTGTCCAGCCTCGTAGTCCGCTACCGCCGACTGGTATTGACGATCCAGTTTCTTCTTCTGCTCATCGTCTCCGTGTGCCACGCTTGCACAAGCGAGCAGCGCGAAAAGGATCAACAACCGACATGGGGAACCCACGCTCACATCCGCCTCCGAGATCTCCGCGTGAGCGAATCGCCAAGCAGAAAACACCCCGGCAAAGTACCCAAACAGGCGTGCTTGCCAGGGTGTTGTCAATCTTAGCTTAGTAGTACAGCTTCAGCGCAAATTGGATCTGCCTCGGATCGTAGGGAGCATCACGAGTGGATCCTACTTCGCCAAAGTGTGGATCGGTAATGTTGCCGGCGCCGCTGATCGCGACCACACCGTTTCCGCCGAAGTTCGGAGCGTTGAAATTCGGATGGTTGAGGATGTTGAAGAACTCGCTTCGGAACTGCATTGAGAAGCGTTCGTTGATTTTGAAGTTTTTGAACAACGAGTAGTCGAAACGATGGAACCCTGGCGTAACCGACTCTCCACCATAGGACGAACCCAGGGCGGCGCTGCCCTGCAGTGGTATGCATCCCGCAGGCGACCCTGAAATCGGGCCATCTGCACCCAACTCGCAAGGTTGATTGAACGCAGCCGCGTTTCCGATCCAGAATGGCCGGAGAGCCCCGCCGATGGTCTTGGACTTCATTCCCAGTTGCTGGCTTTGGCCCGCGACCCGGACGACGTTGCAGTTGGTTCCAGCCGTCGTTGCACTCGGGCAAGTGAAGTTAAGAGGTTGACCGCCCTGAAGCGTGGCAATCCAGTTGAAAGCCCAACCGCCGAGAACCGCATTGCCGATTCCTCCCTGGTTCAGGAAGCGCTTGTCCTTGCCGAAGGGGAGCTCATATCCGCCGCTGAAGTGAAGAACCTGACGAATGTCGAAATCGGCCAGGCCCCAATCGAACTTGGGACCGAGACCCGGTACCGACGCCGCGCGATATCCACTGTTATTGCCGCCGTTCAACAAGTCGCCGGCATCACTGGTGGTCTTTGAGAAAGTGTAGGCCAGAAGGTAAGTGAACCCACTGGAGAACTGTTGCTCAAGCTTGGTTTGCAGGCCGTGGTACTTGCTGTTTCCAACCGTCGCCTGATAGCTGCCACCACCGAATTCCGGGAACGGAACCGTGCCGCCAGCGCCCGGATCGGCGATGTTGCTGGTGGGTGATCCGGCCGGGATGAGGGCACTCACGTTGTTTGCTCCAATGCCCGTTTGCAGATCCTGGCCATCGGTGAACACATAAGAAGCCTGCGCTGACAAGGTACGTGTCACCGAGTACTGAACCGTGACGTTAGCGCTGTAAGTGCGCGGGGTTTGGTAGTTGAATTGAAGCCCCTGCAAACCTAAGCCGCGCGCGTCTGAAAGCGCCGGATCGAAGTCGATACAGGATGCACCCGACTCCAGGCTCGATGTTCCGTTTGGTCCTGCCGTTGAGCAACCGGAAAACGGCGTTCCATAGCTGATCGGGGCGACCTGAATAGACGCTGAATTAGCCGTAGAAGAAACCTGGGGGAGTTCGGTGAAGGAGAACTGGAAGGGATAATTCTCGCCGATATTGGGTCCGTATCCCTGGTTCTCAAATGAGTTGAAGAACAGGCCAAATCCTCCGCGAACCACCAGCTTCTGATCGAATTGATAAGCGGCGCCTACGCGCGGGGCATAGTTGTTCTTCTGCGTCTGGAGGAGCCCCTTGCCATATTCGTTGGTTCGGTCGAGGGTGATGCCTTCACTATTCAGCAACTCTTCGAATCCCCAGCAGCCGGGGTTTGCACAGGTGCCATTACCGGTACCATTGCCTGTCGACACGGTCCTGTCGTCTTTGCCGGAGGCAGGGATCAGCATCGTAGGTTTGCCGAAGAAGCTGGGAACGAAGTTGGCCTGTCCGCCGTTGGTTTCTTCGATGGGACCAAAATAGTCCCAGCGCAGACCGAGGTTGACGGTCAGTTTCGGGGTCAACTTCCAGTCGTCCTGGACATAAAGAGCGGTGTAGCTCTTAAAGTCGTAGGTCTTGCCGATGTTGGACATCCAGAACTGATCCAGACCGCCGGAATAGGGGTATCCGTTCGGGTTAGGGTTTCCAGCGATGGTCGCCGGCGCCGCCACTGCCCCCAGCAACATCTGCGCCATTCCGCCGGTGGTGGTGTTGGTTTCACTGCTCGCATTGCCGTAGAAGCCTGGTATGTCCGTATAAAGGCCGTGCCAGTGGAATTCTCCGTGCGAACTGGCGGGCTGCAAGGTCTGAAACTTCACATGCTGGATTTCAATACCGGCCTTGAAGCTGTGCTTGCCCCAGATCTTCGTAATGTCGTCTGTGACCTGGAGGGTCTGACTGACTTCGTCCGAAGGAAGGTAGTCGTTGCTTCCCAGGGTATTCAATCCGGCGATATCAAGGGCAGGAAGGCCGCCGTTCTCAGTCAACTGCGGAATACCCTGGATTCCATATTGCGCCGGAATGCCCATCGTGGAGCCTTCCGGGCCGAAACGCGTGGTGTGCAGGTGAGCGAATCCGCCTCTCAATTGATTGACGGTGTTGGGTGTAAAGACATGGGTCCATCCCGCGACGGCCTGATCGGATTTCGCGGTCTGGAGGCCCTGCTGGAAGGCGCCGCCATCCGCGATTCCGCCAAAGATACCAGGAATGAACTGCGGGTCATCGGCATAGCTGAAGCGGAAGAAAACCTGGTCCTTTTGCTCGGGGTTGAAATCGAACCGCATATCGTAGGCGTTGCGGTGTTCAAAGAGGCTGGGGCTGTTGGAATATTGATCCAACCCGGAGTTAGGCGCCGGATAGAGATTCAGGAGCTTGATGGCATTCGCATCGAGCCGGCCTGCAGGCAGTTGGTTGAGACCACAGGCAGTGGTGAAGATCATGGTGCCGGGTCCGCAGGCACCGAAGGGGTCACGCACGTAAGCGGTGGCTCCCGCAGTGCCGCCAGAGGGGACAGGAACAGGCAGGCCGCTCACCGGATCGACGCCGCCGGTAACAACTGAGCGGGTTGTCGCCGGATCGAGGATAGTGCCCGGAGGAATAGTGCGTCCGAGGGCGTCCGTTCTGTTCGCTCCTGCATGCTCGGTGAGCACATCCGACTGGTCCGTATAGCCGCTGCTGCGCTCTAGTGCAGTCGGCACCGTGCCCACCTGGCTGGTGCCCTGCACGCGCCGCAGGCCTTCATAATCGCCGAAGAAGAACAACCTGTTCTTGAGAATAGGGCCGCCGCCGGAAGCGCCGAACTGGTTCATGCGCAGTTCGCCCTTTTTGGTCCCGTTGTTGTCTTCAAACCAATCGGCTGCGTCGAGTTTATCGTTGCGGAAAAACTCCCACACCGCACCATGCAGGCTATTGGTTCCCGACTTGATCGTCGCGTTTAGAACTGCACCCGCGGACCGTCCCAGTTCGGCGCTGAAATCCGCTGTCTGAACCTTGAATTCCTGGATGGCGTCGAGTGGCGGAAGGATGACAAAGTTCGTGCCATTCAAGAAGTCGACAGCGTTCGAGTTATTGTCAATACCGTCGAGTAGATAGTTGTTTTGAGCCGGTCGCAAGCCGTTGGCGGAAAAAGCGCCCGATGCCGCATTGCCTCGCGTATCGGCTTGCGGCGTTTGCATGCCGGCGCCAAGTTGCGCCAGGAATGTGAAGTTGCGCCCATTGAGCGGGAGATCGTTTACTTCAGCTTCACCGATTACTTGGCCTACTGACGCTTCTTCGGTCTGCATCAGAGGAGGAGCCGTTGTTACTTCGATGGTTTCGGTGGCCGAGCCAAGCTTGACCTGAACGTTGACTTGCAGCACCTGCGAAACGTCGACCATCAGGTTGCGCTGCGTCGTCTTCGAAAAACCTTTGGCAGTTACAGTTAGAGAGTAGTGTCCGACTCTCAAAGGCGAGAAGGTATAGGAGCCATTACTGCTCGATTTGGTTTCTAGCGTTAGACCCACGTCTGTATTCGTGAGGGTCACATCTGCATCGGGAACAACTGCGCCGGTCGTATCCTGCACCGTACCCGTGATTGCCCCTTCGTCCACCTGGCCAAAGGCGTACTGAGTGTGGAGTAACAGGAGGCACAAACACGGGAGGGTGAGACAGAGAAACGCCCTCAGCCGATTCATACTTTTGCGATCAAGGCCCATCCGAATATCCTCCGTTGTAGCTTTTCACCGCTTGACAAAATACCGCTTTCTGTAAACGGTTTCATTCTGGTGCGACGAAGCCTACTCGATTCGTTTGATATTTGTCAACCTAAAGGTGCAGATGACCCTCAACAGGGATCGCAATGCAAGCCGGAACTCAAGATTCGGAGACGACGCGAGCCACGTCCTGTTCGCGCATAACCCATTCCCTTTCAGTTGGTTATAGTGTGTCTCACTGGCACCTAACATCCATCGTAATGCACACTTCCTCACAAGCAATTGGTCTCGCAAAAGCGCCAAAAAAAGGCTTCAGCCTGCTTCACCGTTCGAGAGCACTCCAATAATTTTCGCCCCACGACACGGTCCCACCCATTTCTGGGGGAACCTGATGAACTACCTTCCGGTTGGCTTTTCCCACAGTGTATGATTGCCAACATCTCGACCATCCAGGTAAACCTTGTCGAATGATGTCGCGGCCCAAAAGCGAAAGCCGGTCAGTCTCCCGACGAGGAATTCTCAAGGGCATGGCATGGGCTCCTCTCGTACTTCATGCCTCACCGTTCCGCGCGGCTTCACTCTTAGGCGATTTCGACCTAACTGAGCTTGATGAAAAAGACCTTCCTCTTTCTGACATTCGATTCGTTCCACACTATCCGGCTAAGTCTCCCCTGACTGATGTCTTGAGTCTCGTAAGTCCAGGCGCGGATGAGTATGTTACTGAGCAGTATGCTGCTGAAATCGAACTTATACTCAACCAATGGAGCCGGGACTTAATTGCAAATGTTAGTAACCAAGTTACATTTGCAAATTCTTTGCATGCCGAGATCGATGCGTGCTCATTCACTGTTTCGAGACAGACGACAGTGAGGTCTGCGTACGGCATCGATGTTTTGAAAAGAGATTTCGCAGTCGACGCAGTCCGAGGGAGTCATCTCTTCCTTCATAACGTTCAGTCCTGGCTCACACCGATTACACGAGTAGAAACCGCCGAATTTGAAATCTATTCGATAACAATCACCAGCGAAGACCCTCTTTCTATCTCTCTCGATATCCGCTATGACATCGTTGCCGATCATGACCATGATGTTCGCGAGGAGCGCGTGGGCTCATGGCATACGGAATGGTCGCGCGCTGAGTCAGAGCCGTGGAAAGCGCGAAGGTGGTTTGCCAACCAGGAAACTGTTTGTACTGTGAATGGGCCTGTCTTCATTGACGTAACGACACAGTGCATCGGGCAGACGGAATCGTATAGAAAGCAAATGCTACGCGGCGCTGACTATTGGCGCACGACGCTTGATGGTGCAATCGGCGTAGATGTTTACGGCAACAACGGCGTGGCCGCAGGCGATTTTGACGACGATGGTTTCGATGACTTCTATGTGTGTCAACCGGCGGGCTTGCCTAATCGTCTTTACCATAACCGAGGCGACGGCACGTTTGAGGATGTGACCGATAAGGCCGGCGTTGGTGTGCTTGATAACACCGCCTGCGCGCTGTTCGCAGACTTTGACAACAGAGGCCGCCAGGACTTGCTTGTGGTTTGCGGCACGGGTCCATTGCTGTTTCAGAATCAGGGAAACGGAACCTTCTTACTCAAGCACGATGCTTTCAAATTTGCACGCCCCCCTCAGGGAACGTTTACCCACGCCGCAGTGGCCGACTATGATCGCGACGGGCGCCTCGATATTTATTTCTGCATGTACATGTACTACCTCGGCCTCGATCAATATCACTATCCCATTCCTTATTACGACGCTCGCAATGGTCCTCCTAACTGCCTTCTGCATAATGAAGGAGACGGGACCTTTGTCGAAAGAACTGAAGCTGCGGGATTGAATGTCGACAACGATCGCTATAGTTTTGCGTGTGCGTGGGGCGATTCGAACTCAAACGGCTTTCCTGATCTGTTCGTCGCTAATGATTTTGGCAGCTCGCAACTATACCGCAACAACGGAGATGGAACATTCACTGTTGTATCGAGGGAAGCTCATGTCGAAAGTGTAGGCGCCGGCATGAGTTGTTGTTGGTCTGACTTTGACAACGACGGCCACCAGGATATTTACGTGCCCAGCATGTGGGAAGCTGCCGGTCAAAGGGTCGCGGGACAAAAGCAATTTCATTCAAAAGCTCCTGAAGGTATTCGCGAGTTATATCGACGGCATGCTCGCGGAAATGCACTTTATCGCAACCAAGGCGACGGCACGTTCCAGAACATCGGCGCGCAAGCCGGAGTCGAAATGGGGCGTTGGTCATGGTCTTCCGATTTCTGGGATTTCGATCACGATGGCAACCCTGACCTCTACATAGCCAATGGCTATCTTTCCGGCCCGGTGCCACGCGATCTGGCTAGCTTCTTCTGGCGCCAGGTAGTTGCTAAGTCATCCGAGGATGCTACACCTTCGCTTGCCTATGAACGCGGTTGGAACGCCATCAATGAACTCGTGCGTTCTGACAACACCTGGCATGGATACGCGCGAAATGTCATGCTGATCAACAATGGCAATGGCACCTTTGCTGAAGTATCGGGCCCGGCGGGGCTCGATTTTCTTGAAGACAGCCGTTCCTTTGCGCTTGCCGATATCGACCATGATGGCCGGCTTGAAGTCATTCTGAAGAATCGAAATGCTCCGCAAATACGTATTCTGCGCAACGTGATGAAGGACATTGGTAACTCGATATCGTTTCGTTTGCGCGGTGTGAAGAGCAATCGCGATGCTATCGGCGCCGCAATCACTATCGAAGCCGGCTCATTGCGTCAGACCAAATATCTTCAAGCAGGTACCGGCTTCCTGGCGCAGCATGCGAAGGAACTCTTCTTCGGCGTTGGAAAATACGAAGGATCCATTCGCGCTACGGTGCTTTGGCCGTCAGGAGTAACTCAAACATTCGACACAGTGCCCGTGAACCGTCGAATTGAGTTAGTGGAAGGTTCATCATCGATCAAGGCCACGGCGCTCACAATCTCGCCTCACGTATTCAACCGACTCGAACCTCACACGGACTTGGATCTACTGCCTTCGGAGGTCGAAACGTGGCTTATCGAACCTCTCAAGGCTCCTGACTTTTCTATTCCTGATCTTGCTGGAAATCCGCAGAAGCTCAGTTCACTGATGGGCACATCCACGCTCCTCTATTTCTGGGCGAACACGGCCCCGCGTTGCCACGATCAGTTAGTGACCCTACGAAACGACTACCAGGGCTTTGCCAATAAAGGGGTGAGGGTTGTTGCCGTCAACGTGGATGATTCGGCAAATAGTCAAAAGGCGCAGGCTTTTTCAAATCAACATCAGTTTCCCTTTTCTATGCTGTTTGCAACGGACGAAGTGGCCGGTATTTATAACCTGATATATCGTCACCTGTTTGACCGGCGGCGAGAACTCCCAATCCCTGCCGCATTTCTGCTCGATCGAGATGGCATGATCGTCAAGGTGTACCAGGGGGCCGTAAATTCCAGGCAGATTCTCAACGACATTGTGTCGATTCCAACGCAACCAAGCGCTCGGATGTTAAAGGCTCTGCCATTCCATGGAGTTCTCATACAAGACACATTCCTGCGCAATGACTTTACTTATGGCGTAGCCATGTACCAGCACGGCTATCTCGACCAAGCGGCCGAATCGTTTCAACAGGTCATTGTCGCCAAGCCGGACAATGCCGATGCCTACTACAACCTCGGCACTCTCAACCTAAAACGAAATAATCCTCAGGAAGCGCGTCAGTATCTTGAGCAAACACTCAAGCTGCAGCCGAACTATCCTGAAGCGTGGAACAATCTTGGAATGATCGCCGCGCAGCAACGACATTTCCAGGAAGCGATTGATGCTTTTGAAGCGTCGCTGAGACTAAGGCCTCGTTATGCGATCGCACTGCTAAATCTCGGGAATGTCTACCGGAGCGAGCGCGATTACGCCAAAGCCCAGGAATGCTTGGTTGCAGCACAAACACTGCAGCCGGACAACCCCGAAGTCAACTACAGCCTGGGGATGCTTTACGCACAGCAGGACCAGACCCAAAGCGCGTCCGATTATCTTCACAAAGCAGTGGAACTACGCCCGGATTATCCCGAAGCTATCAACAACCTTGGCGTTCTCTATGTTCGTCAGCAGGATTATACGAAGGCCGAGAATCAATTCAAAACAGGAATCCGCGTCGCTCCTGGATTTGAACAATCCTATCTAAACCTTGCTCGTCTTTACGCACTGCAAAGCGACAAACAGAAGGCGCGGGAAGTCTTGCAAGATCTGCTCCGTGCTCAACCGCAGAACCAAAACGCCAAGCAAGCCATGGAAATGCTACGATGACTGTCACTATTACCACCAAGCGCAAGACTAAAGGAACGGAGTACTAGTCTTCCACCTTACTATCATTTCGAGACCCTATGATCACTCCTCGGCGGCGCTTTATCGGTTCCTCGTTATTCGCGGTCGGCGGCACGCTGCTTGACGCTCTCACGACTCCACGTTGGAGATGGGGCAGCCGTTCTGTTGTGCAGGCTGCCGTGTCAACCACTGCGGCGTCTCCCGTCCAATTCATCGACGTTGCAGAGCAAGCTGGTTTGACAGTTCCCAACATCTGGGGCGGCATCGATCACAAGCGCATCATTATTGAAACCAAAGGGAGCGGTCTTGCATTCTTCGATTACGACAACGACGGTTGGCTCGACATATATTTAACTAACGGAAGCCGACTCGGCACGCATTGGCCCGCTGGAAAAGAACCCTCCACACATCTATACAAAAACAATCGCGACGGCACGTTTACCGACGTCACTGAAAAGTCGGGAATCGGAAGGAGTGGGTGGCAAACTGGCGTCTGCGTTGGCGATTACGATAACGATGGATGGGACGACCTATTCTGCACTTTCTGGGGACATAACATCCTCTTCCACAACAATGGCAATGGAACCTTTACCGATGTAACTCAGAAGGCAGGCTTGGCGCAGAGCAAAGGTCGCTGGGGAACGGGATGTAGTTTTCTTGACTACGATCGAGACGGCCATCTCGATCTTTTCGTTTGCAACTTCGTAAAACTTGATCCAGACACGCCTCCCACAGTCGATGACATGAAGTTCTGCCAGTGGAAAGGTGTTCCGACCATGTGCGGTCCAAGAGGGCTTCCAGGTGATACAAACATCTTGTATCGCAATAATGGTGACGGAACATTTACCGATGTGTCCGAAAAAGCCGGTATTCTCAAACCAGGGCCACGGTATTCCATTACATCGGTGTCGTACGATTTTGATAATGACGGCTGGCCCGATATTTATGTAGCTGTCGATTCGGAACCCAGCATCCTTTTTCAAAACAACCATAACGGCACATTCACCGACATTGCCGTGATGGCGGGTTGCGCCTATAACGACGATGGTCATGAGCAAGCGGGAATGGGTATCGGTGTTGCAGACTACGATTGCGATGGTTGGTTCGATATCTTCAAAACTAACTTCGCAGACGACACGTCCGACCTATATCACAATAACGGTGATGGGACATTCAGCGATCTATCATTTAACGCCGGCCTCGGCATTAATAACAACTATGTAGCTTGGGGATGTGGTTTCGTCGACTATGACAATGATGGTTGGCAAGACATCATCCAAGTCAATGGACATGTCTACCCTGAGATTGATAAATACAATTTCGGTGAGACATTCAAGAATCCTCGCCTGGTCTATAAGAACCTTGGAAACGGCCGATTCAAGGATGTTTCGGCCGAGATGGGCCCTGGAATCAGTGCGCGCTATTCAAGCCGCGGGGCTGCATTCGGGGACTACGATAACGACGGTGGCATGGATATTCTTATATTGAACATGAACGATCTGCCTTCGCTTTTGCATAACGTCGGCGGAAATAAACAAAACTGGATTAAGGTGAAGTTAGTTGGAACCAAGTGTAATCGAACTGCTATCGGTGCCCGGGTCCGCGTCGTGACCGGAAAGCACGCGCAGATGGATGAAGTGAGCAGCGGCACCAGCGTGATGTCACAGAACGATCTGCGTCTTCACTTCGGACTCGGAAGCGCCGAGTTTGCGGACATAGTCGAAGTCAAGTGGCCGACCACGCAAAAGATCGAGCGATTTGCGCAAGTAAAGGCGAATCAAATCCTGACAATACGCGAAGGTGACGGAATCATCGCTACTTTGAAGCCTCGATAGCTAGAGGTGGCGTTTAGTTCTGAGACGCGGCAGCGGGCTTCTCTGGAACCAATACTACAAACTGCTTAACCTCTCGTCTCTGGCGCTCTACTTCAGCAGCCTGCTTGATCGCAAGCTCGTCGTGGATGAGGAACTCTTGTTTCGCTTTTTCCTTTTGGCCGACGCGATCGTAGGCTACTCCAAGTCGATAGTGAGCTTCGATTAACTGCGGATCGGCGGCAATTGCCCGAGAATAGTAAACGATTGCGGGTTCAGACTTACCGAGTGAAGCGTTCAGTATTCCAAGCTGCAGATAAGCTTCGCCGAAGTGCGGATCGATTTCAACTGATGTCGCGAGTAGACCCTGGACCTTTTGCAAAACTTGCTGATCCCGATTCAGAGCGTGCTGTTTCCAAACTGCCATCGCGTAATAATAATTTGACTGCGCTTTTCCAGGCTCCTGCTTAAGGTACCGGGCTAGCTTCTGTTCAATGCAAGACTGTGGATTTGGCGCCGCCATCTCGACCTTGCCCATGAAGATGTAAGTCTCAGAGTCAGATGGGTTCAAATCGGAAGCATCGCAAAGACGGTGCGCGGCCTCATCGTATAACGCTGCGGCGAAGAGAGCCGCACCAAGCGCCGTCATCATTCGCGCAGACTTCGGATAAGCGTTTGCTCCGGCTGTGAGTACTTCTTTGGCTTGCCATATCGCTCGATGGAGAAGTAACTCCGAACCCCATTCAAAGTAGTTTTGCTCGCTCGGGTCTTTACTGACTGCTTGCTGAAATTCCGACACAGCGGCGAGCGGGTCGCCAAGTTGTTCGTCAAGTTCACCAGCAAGCCGATGTACATCTGCGTTAGCGTAATAAGTCCGCAGGTTTCGTATATGCTGGCGCGACCGGGTAAAGTCGCCGACGCCTTTGCATGCAAGTGCCAAGTCGTATTCGTTATCTCCATTGCGTGAGTCGATCTTATTGGCCGCCTCAAGGAAAGGAATCGACTCACTGTATCGTCCGACATGAAGATAAAACGCGCCTAAGTTGCGATTAGCAATAAAACTCTGCGGAGCTTTCTCAAGAGCCAGACGTAACTGAATTTCAGTTTCTTTGTTGTAAGCTATCGGGCTCGAACTGCGACGCGCATTCAGATCTTCGCCATTTGGCTTCAAAGCGAGAGTCTGTCGAGTCAGCGCTTCGCTTGTTCGCAAAATGGAATCCGATCCATGGCCTCCGGCTGCAGTCCAATCTGTAACTCCTGCGATTGTGAAGTTAGGTTGATCCGCGAACTGCATCTCCTGGGAAGCGGTCACGTTTGACTTTGCAGAATCGGAACTAGCGTCGCCGTTCTCCGTGAGGGCCAAATCAACTTTGATGACAGAGTTACCTTGCTCACTGCTTGACGAAGCTGCTACCAAAGACGCACTTGCGCTTCGAATTCCCGCTTTCTCAGCACTCACTGCATACGTTCCGTCTGCAACAGAAACAAATTCGAACTTACCTTCTGCATCGGTTGTTGTCCGGGCAACTTCTGGACCATCTCTTCGGCCCAGCTTTACCAATGCGCCCGCAACCAACTGGCCCGCGACATTGCGTACACTTCCCTGAACCGTTATCCCGGTTAAATGTTTCGAGGCATCGGTCTGCGCGAACGCAACAGCGATCGACAGAATCATGAATGCCGCGAGTCTCATCAGGCCGGCAAACGGAATCCGCACGGCGCCGACTGTGTAAACGAAGTCAAGGCCCTGCGAAGCATTCGCGCTAAAGGGCAAGTTCACGGGTTCGGCAATACTCTCAAGATGCTTCACCAGGTTTTTCCGCCGATGCTCACAATTCGCAGCCGCAAAGGCGTAGGCGTCTTCTCGGCGACCTCCACATTGTACGACTACGCGGCATGGACAAAGGTTTCGGCAGCCCTTTCGCTCGTGCGCCGGTCGACTCCCGTTCATCGCCCGCTTCCCCTTTGTGCGACCCGCCAAAACCAAACTTAATCAGGCAAATTTGGAACGCCGTCGTTCCGCTTCAGCTCCACCCTTGGGAAATTCTTACAAAAGTGAAACGCTGGATCACTTTCGCACACTATCCCGTGTACGCGAAAAGCAGGCGCTCTCCGCCCCGCACAGTTGAGCCTCGGCCAAACCGTGAGCAACGACGAGCGCGCTGCACTATTCCTGGACTCTGCCGGCTTCTGCTGCATGTGTCGCCTACAGGGTCCTTCGTTCTCCTCAACATTGACAAAGTGTCGCTTGCCACAACGGGCTCATTCTGAGCCTTGCATTGAGGTGTGAAACAGCGCGATGAACGAGAAGAGTCAAATCCGGCATTTATTCGTCTCTGCGCCTCCCGTACTGCAGCCCGCTTCTTTCTTCTCCGCGCATATTTCGTCTGCTGGAGACAAAATGCCGGCACTCCTCGCAACCCGTCCCACCCGCCGCATTCCAAAACTCTCAACCCACCTTGCGGATTGTTTTTACCGCAGTTGCTTTTGGCTTTCACTGCTCTTGTCCGTCTGGCTCAGTACCGGATGGATAGGACTGCTTCTTAATTGGCAGACCTTTTCCGGTGGCTTCTTCACTAGCGGCCAAATCGCTCGTGAGCAGGATCTGCTCTAATCTGCAATTCGAAATCTTCAAGGAGAACGATCATGTGCTGTGCTCAGTCGCGAGATGAATTGTTGAAGGATGGGTCTTCAAGTTCCTCCGCTGTGAAATTGCTTTATTATGGTCAGTCTTATTTGCAATTCACAGGAGTCGCTACCGGGCATCTTTACCATTTTTCACCACTGCACCCCATACAGTGTGTAGACCCGCGCGATGCAGCTTCCATGATGCAAACGCGCATGTTCAGGCAGGTCCGATGAGCTCCACTACCCTTCCTAATGCGCCAACCCAACCCAACCTGTCGACGCGGAGATGCCCCCGTCCGCGCGGCCGCAAATCTATACCCGCTTCTTCGCAGCCCTTGCCGATGTTATACTTGCGTCCACTCGGTGTAGCGGAGAAAATTTTGCAGTTCCATGCCTTCGATGAGGAATACATCGAGAGTCTCCGTGCGGGAGATTTTCGTACACAGGAGCATTTCGTTGGTTATTTCACCGAACTGCTCCACATCAAGCTGCGCTCGCGGCTCAAGTCCCCGCAAGCCATCGAAGATGTGCGCCAGGAGACATTTGCTCGTGTATTCACAACGCTTCGCGAAGAGGGCGGGCTGCGACAGCCGGAACGCCTCGGGGCCTTCGTTAACAGCGTCTGTAACAACGTGCTCTTTGAACATTACCGCGCGTCGTCGCGCAGCCAATCGCTTGACGATGAAGGCCAGCCTGAGCCGGTCGCCACGGGAGCCGATGTCATGAGCATCGTCGCCGCCAGGCAGATGAAGGAGAAGGTTCGGGAGATCCTGCTCGACTTGCCGCCCCGCGATCGTTCCCTGCTCAAGGCCGTCTTCCTCGAGGAAAGAGACCGCGACGAAGTCTGCGTCGAATTCGGCGTCGATCGCGATTATCTCCGCGTTCTACTCCATCGCGCCAAGCAGGAATTCAAAACCGAGTACCTAAAACGCATCGGGATGGGTACTTTTGCGTGAAAACCATGAAAATCTTGTAACGCCTTTGGGTACTGCTGCACTACCCCTTAGTTTGAATCGAATAGGAAACTGACAGATGGATCATAGTCAAGCAGTACAACAAATGTCGGCGGAGCGATATCTACTCGATGAGCTCACCCCCGACCTCCGCGAGGCTTTCGAAGAGCACGCCTTCGACTGCCCCGATTGCGCCAACGACCTTCGCGCTGGAGTGGTCTTTATCGATGAGGCCAAAATTCAACTTCCCCAACTGGTCACCCCATCTCCGGCGCCCAGTTTGCCCGCACCTTCCCGGCCAATTGCAAAGAAATCGAGGTGGTCGTTCTGGTGGCAGCCGGCGTTTGCCGCTCCCGCCTTCGCCACCCTGTTGGCCGTGATCGGCTTCCAGAATCTTGCCACCATCCCCACTCTGCGCGTGGCCGCAACCCAGCCCCGGCTTCTACCCTGGGTCTCGATTCACGCCGGAACCCGCGGAGCCGGCCATACCCCTGTCCTCGCCGATCGCAAGCAGGGCGCGGTCCTTTTAATCGAATTACCCCAGGATTCAGCCTATACATCGTATGCCTTTGAGCTATACGATGCTCAGGGCAAGCGCTATTGGTCCCAGTCGGTCGCCACTCCCGGCGAGAGCAGCGGTGGAGATAGTACCATCTCGCTCCTCATTCCGGGCGCCGGGCTCCAACAAGGATCCTATGCGCTCGCTATCTTTGCTATCTCCCCAGGTGGACGCACCGAGATTGATCGGCACGTCTTTGACATTCATTTTGACGAATAGAGCCTTCCAGGCGACACAAAGGAAAAAAGGCCATGGCAGAAGAGACAATTCGCAGAGAGCACACTTACCACGCTGAATCCCACTCCGTCTCCGGCAGTCTTAAGCTTCCCCTTGCCCAGGAGATCGAACCGCAAGCCCATGCTAAGATCCCCGCCATCGGCGGCTATCTATCTCAGCACGCCCAGAGTTTCCGCGTTGAGGGCATCATCTCCTATGGTGAGGCTCACACCCAGGTTTCCGGCCACCGCGAAATCAAGCCCGGTCGCGGCTTCAAAACCCTCGCCTCCTCGGTCGTCGAAAACCTCAACATCCTCAACGTCATCACCGCCGACCGCGTCGTTGCCCAGATCTCTACCGAACACCCGCTCGTCGGCTACGTGCCCCAGGTCAGCTTTCTCGGTACGCATTTTTACAACCTCCGCATCGCCGGCCACCCGGTCAAGCTCGATCTTGACGTCGATATCTTCGGTTCCAAGCCCGACGGCGACCTGCCCTACACCAGCGACGCCGGTTTTATTAAGCGTGTCTCCAGCCAATACGAGCGCATCCGCGCCCACAAAGACCTCCCTGACGATATTCTGAAGAAGTACAATCAGAATCCCTCCGCTTCCGGCAGGCAGGTATCGATCGAATGCTCTTTGGTCAATCAGGCCGATGGTCCTCACCCTGGGCGATCCTTTGGGCACGTCATCCACGTTCCCAACTTCGGAACGATTTATCTCGCGACCTTGCTGGTGGAGCAGTCGGACTTCAAGGAGGGGACCGACATCCCCAGGGCGACAACGATCACCTTGAAGATGATCGACGTCAAGATGGGCTGCATCGCCGAAGGAAATACCGGGGTTTCCGTACTTACTACAAACGGACGTACTATACCCTAGGTTGCGCTGCACTCCTTTTTCTGTTCTCCACGGTCCTCAAGTGCGATCATGCGCCGAATATCGAGAGCGCATTTCAAAGAGTGCGCTCGCTGTTTGAGCATGGTCAATGTGCCGCGAGCCAGGAATTAGCGGCAACCTTCGCGGAAAGACTAGAGACCACCCGTCCCGAATGGGCGACCCGTTTTAGGATCATCGAGGCGGAATCGGACCTATGGCGCGGAATGAATTCCGAGGCGTTGGGCGCTCTTTCTCCTAGGATCAAGACTCTGCACGATTCGGCGCTTAAGACCGAGCTATTGGCACTGATTGGTCGTGCCTACATACATCTGCATCGATATCCCGAGGCGGAAGAAGAGCTCGCCCAAGCGCAAGCCCTGTGCAAACTGAAGAACTCCGCGGCGTGCGGCGAACTGTTGAGCTCACAGGCCGGGCTCGCTGCTCAGCGCGGCGATTTCCAAGTCGCCTATGCACTGTATTCGAACAGCTTGTCGGTAGCTCGACAATTCAATCAACCGTGGGGTGAATCGGTTGCACTAACTAACCTTGGAGCCATCAGCCTCCGCGAGGAAAGATTCGATGATGCAATCGATTGGCTACACGCCGCCACGCGAATTGCGCAAGGACTAGGGGCGGATGACGTCCTTCTTAATGCGATAGGCAATCTTGGTTGGGCCTACTACAACCTCGGGGACCCGGACAAAGCTCTAGAGATGTATCGGGAGGCGGAGAGTCGGGCGATTGCGCTTGGAGACATTGGCGGTGCATTGGCATGGCTTCAAACTGCCGGGTATATCTTCCAAGACAAGGGCGATTGGACCTCAGCTCGAGTTTCCTTCGTCCAGGCTCTCGACCTGGCCAAACGAATCAATAGCAAAGACGACATCGTTAACGCGCTGGAGGACTTGGCCCACGTATCAATTGAGGCCGGAGATTTAGGCCGCGCGACCGATTACCTAAACGAAGTGGCTCCCATGCTTCGTGAAAATGGTAATCGTTTGGATACTCTCGACGTGATTTTGGCGCAAGGGAAAATCGCCGCTGCCCGGCGTCAGGATCAACAAGCCGAATCAATCTTCCGCACCGTCGAAAAAGACCCCGGCAGCCAAACCTCTATGCGCCTCGCAGCCGAGCATGAAATAGCCAAACTCTACGAATTGCAAGGCAACACCGCCGCCGCCGAGCACATGTACAAAACCACGCTCACCACCTTCGAATCCGCCCGAGCGCAACTCAAAAATGAAGACTCCAAACTTCCCTTCCTCGCCAACGCAACCCGCATCTATGACGACTACATCCATTTCCTCGTAGCACAGGGCAAAACCAACGAGGCCCTCGAACTAGCCGACCAGAGCCGAGCCCGCACCCTCGCCGAAGGCCTCGGCGCAGTCACCACCAAGTCGACCTTCCAACCCGTCGCTTTACATCCCAACGCCATGGCGCAGAAGACCAATTCCACTTTCCTCTTCTATTGGCTGGGCGAAAAGCAGTCGTATCTCTGGGCTATCACGCCCAGCAAAACCGCGCTCTTCCCTCTCCCCGCGCAAAAAGAAATCAAACCCAAAGTCGAGCACTATCGCAAAGCCCTGCTCGGTCCCAATAACTCCGCCGAATCCCTCCACGACGAAGGCGCAGCACTCTATCAGATGTTGGTAGCCCCGGCCGCACCTCTCATCCGCCCCAACTCGAACGTAGTCATCCTCAACGATGGCGCGCTCAGCAAACTTAACTTCGAAACCCTCATCGTCCCCGGCCCCAAACCGCATTACTTCATTGAAGACGCGACCCTGATATCCGCTCCTTCGCTGCACATGCTGGCCTCGGCAAAATCCTCGCCGACCAGCAGCAAAAAACTGCTCATCTTAGGCGATGCCGTCTCCCCCAGCCCCGACTATCCCGATCTCCCCGAAGCCGGCATCGAGATGCAGCAGATCCAGAAGCACTTCACCACTCCCACCGTCTTCGCCCGCGAAAAAGCGACCTCCGCAGCCTATCTCTCCAGCGCCCCGCAGCAATATTCTTACATTCATTTCGTAACCCACGGCATCGCCAGCCAGACTGATCCGCTCGATTCCGCCATCATCCTGTCGCGCAACGGAACGCAAGAGGAGTCGTTCAAGCTCTACGCCCGCGACATCATCCAGCATCCCATTCACGCCGACCTCGTGACCATCTCCGCATGTTACGGCAGCGGCACTCGCTCCTATGTCGGTGAAGGATTGGTCGGCCTCTCATGGGCATTTCTCCGCGCCGGCGCACACAACGTCATCGCCGCGCTCTGGGAAGCAAGCGACGAATCGACCCCGAAGCTGATGGACTCTCTTTATCAAGGCCTGGAAAAGGGCATGTCTCCCAGCGCCGCATTGCGCCAGGCGAAACTTTCGCTCTTACATTCCCAAGGCAGTTTTCGCAAACCGTTTTACTGGGCGCCGTTCCAGATCTACACCGGCCTTTAACGCCCCCTAGTTCGAAGACGCACTATGCGCCATCCATTCGCGCTTTCTGCGAATTGGTGGGAAACCGCCGAACCTCACTGTGCGCCGCGGCGCTCGAGCGCCAACTGATCCCTGATCCCTGACCATTCAATGCCGCCCTAAAAACTCCGCCAACCCCGCATCGAGCGGTCGTGACTTACCCGCTTCCGCAGCCTCATCGATCCTCTGCAACGCTCCCTGCATATAGCGCACCACCAACCATCGCAGCGGCTCAGAAACCCAATTCGGCGACTTGCGCCCAACAAACGGAAGCCGCTCAACGCCGCTCTCCCGCCCGCCAATCATCCCCGCCAAAATCTGCCCTGCGAGATTACTCGCCGCCACTCCCTGCCCCGTATATCCGCCCGCAAATCCAATCCGCGATCCGCGATCAAATCGCACCGCCGGCGTCCAATCCAGCGGCATCCCCACTGGCCCGCCCCACGCATGTGTAAATCTAATTCCGGCCAGCGACGGGAACCACGCCACCACCGACCGCTGTATTAGCTCAATAGTCTCCGCATGCCTGTCTTGCGCATCCGTTATCTGCGAGCCATACGCATACGGAGCTCCCCTGCTCCCAAATAAAATCCGACCATCCGGCGTCCTGGTCAGGTACACAACCGTGTTGCGAGTCGACGCCAGGTTTTCGCCCTGCGCCCATCCAATGCCGCGCCACTGCGCCTCCGTCAATCGCTCCGTCAAACAGATCAGCGAATAAACCGGCAACATCGTGCGATGCATCTTGCGCAAACTTGTAATGTAAGCCTCACCCGCCAATACCAACGCTTTGGTAGCACGCACTTCGCCAGCGTCAGTTACAAGTCGCACCTTCGCTCCGCCCACAAAATCGGTGACCCGCGTCTGTTCATAAATCACACCGCCCAACGCTTCAACCGCGCGCGCCAACCCACGCACCAATCGCCCCGGATGCAGGCTCGCCCCATCGGGCGTAAACAATCCGCCATGCACATCGGTCACGTTGACTCGCTCTGCAACTTCCCCTGGACTCAAATAGCGATAGCGATCGTCCAGTCCCAGCCGCTCATACGCGCCCAGTGAGGCTCTCAGCGCATCCACTTGGTGCGCCCCTCGCGCCACCGTCAATGTGCCGCAGTTGCGAATGCAAGCATCGATCGATTCCCTTTCGCACACGTCGCGAATCTCATCGACCGCCGACTGCAGCGACAACAGCACAGCTCGCGCCGCATCCGGTCCATAGCGTCGCGTCAATGCCCCAGCGGAGAGTGGAAACCGCGGCGAGCACCATCCGCCATTTCGGCCCGACGCGCCATACCCCGCGATCTCACCCTCGACAATCGCCACGCGCAGTCGCGGGTTCGCGCGCAACAGGTAATAAGCGGTCCAAAGCCCGGAGTATCCCGCGCCCAGAATGGCAACATCCACTTCGCACGAGCGCTCGAGTGAAGGTCGTGGCGTAAGTGCCTCGCCCGCATCTTCCAACCAGAAACTTACATCTTCATATCTTCGTGACATGCGGTTCCAGAATTACTTTCCTAAATCGCAACTACGCAACTAAACCAGGTGTGTCATCCTGAGCGCCGCGAAGGATCTGCAGTTGTTCTTCACCACGTGAGGCTGTGCTCTCAAGCTCGTCTAATTAACTCTTTGTAACTAACCCGCAAGCAGCCATCCAGCCGTCAACGCCAAAGCTATTCCAAGCCCCTCGCGTCGCGTGATCTTTTCATGCAGCAGCAATATGCTCAAGATGATCGTCACCACGGGATAAAGCGACGACAACGCAATAATCGTTGAGACTTTGCCCTTCTCGATCGCGGCGAAAAACGCCAGAAATCCCGCAAAATTGATAAATCCAGCCGCCAGAGACCATCCAAACCCCACCGGCGAATGCTGAATCTGAAATCGCTCCAGCACCAGCACCATCAATGCGAAAACCATCACTCCCACTGCCTGGAACAGCAGTGTCTGTCGTGGCCGCGAGTAGTTAGAAGCCAGCTTGCTGAATACTCCCCACAAGCCCCAGCACAAGAGCGTCATTACCGAATACACGACCCACGATTTCATCCCTCGCAGTCTCCTCCCTCGCCTGATCAATGACCCCTGATCTCTGACCCCTGTCCTTCAATACCACCCGATTGGCTTCTCGCTCAGGTTAATGTGAACCTGCTTGGTTTCGAGATATTCCTCAATACCCCAAGGACCAAGCTCGCGCCCTGTACCCGACTGCTTATATCCACCCCACGGCGCTTCCACACACGTAGGCTGCATGTGGTTCACCCACACAATGCCCGCACGCAATTGCTTCACTACGCGAAAAGCTTTATAGATATCGCGAGACCACACCGCCGCCGCCAGCCCATACGGCGAATCGTTCGCAATTCGGATCGCGTCAATCTCCGCGTCGAACGGAATCACTGTCGCCACCGGCCCGAAGATCTCTTCGCGTGCAATCCGTGCGCTGTTATCCGCGTCATAAAAGATGGTCGGCTCAATGTAATATCCCTTATCGAACGCCGCCGCCCTGCCCCCGCCGCTGGCTACCTTGGCTTCTGTCTTGCCTATTGCCAAATATCGAGTGACCCGCTCGTACTGTTCCTTACTCACCAACGGCCCCATCTTGCTGGCGCGATCCATCGGCGGACCGAGCCGAATCGTCTTCGCCTTCGCAGCAATGGCCTCGACAAAGTCCTTGTAGATCTTCTTCTCGACCAGTATCCGGCTACCCGCCGAGCAAACCTCACCCTGGTTGATAAAGATGCCAAACAGCGCTCCGTCTACCGATGCCTCCCAATCCGCATCGGCAAAGAAGATATTCGGCGACTTACCGCCAAGCTCCAGCGTGACTCGCTTCAACGTGTCCGCAGCCCGTTTCACAATGCTTTTGCCTACTTCGGTGCTGCCCGTGAAAGCTATCTTGTCTACCAGCGGATGGTCGACAATCGGCGCTCCGCAACTCTCGCCAAAGCCATTCACAATATTCACAACTCCCGGCGGCAAGCCTACTTCTTCAAACCACTGCGCCAGCATCAGCGACGTCAGAGGCGTCTGCTCCGCCGGCTTCAGCACACACGTGCAACCCGCTGCCAGCGCGGGCGCCAGCTTCCATGCCGCCATCAGCAGCGGATAATTCCACGGCACAATCAGCCCCGCAACGCCAATCGGCTCCTTCAATGAAAGGCTTAGGGCATTCGCCGAAACCGGATTCACAAGCCCAGGAATCTTCGTCGCTAGTCCGCCGTAATACTCAAACACCTCGGCCACGGCGTCGATGTCGCCTTCCGCCTCCACAATCGGCTTTCCCGTGTTGATCGCTTCAACCTCGGCCAACGATGCAAGCTCCGCCCGCACCTTCGCCGCCAGTTTGAAGAGTACTTGCGCGCGACTCATCGGCGTCGATGCCGACCACGGCCCCGTGTCAAACGCACGTCGCGCTGCCCGCACTGCCAAGTCAACTTCCCCAGGTCCTGCTTCGACTACCACTGCCATCGTTTCTTCAGTCGAAGGATCGATCACCGGAAACGTCTTGCCACTTTCGTTGCTTACCCATGCGCCGTCGATATAAAGCTGATAGGTACCGTCCGCAGACTTCATGCTGCTCGCCATACGTCTCCTTAACCGATTAAAGATAGAGCCCACCCATCGCCTATCTGGATCGTCAATTGGTTCTCATTGAGTACCATTAAGGACGCCAACTTCCAAAGTAGATTTCCTCGCAGCTCTCTTGGAGCCGCGCGATTCAGCTGTGCGTTGGTTTCAGCTATCGAAGAAAAAACGATTGGGGTCGGAACGGGATCGCCGGACAAGCTCCGGTTGACTGAGTATATAGAGCAGACGCTTCAAATGGGAAGAAAAATGGCCCGGAAAACCTACTTTACGCGCGCAGCTTCTTCAATTGCATTTACTAAATAGTCATAGTCAACGGGGCCGTTGTTACGTTGACCATTAATAAAAAATGTCGGCGTCCCATTCACGCCGCTTCGCACACCGCCTGTAAAGTCCTCGCGAACCCGCGACTCAAATTCCTTCGTGTCCAATGCCCGATCTAACTTGGACTTATCGAGCCCCATGTCCTCGGCAAGCTCCTCAAACAGCGACAAACCTAACCGCTTTTGGTTCCTGAACAGTCCATCATGCATCTGCCAGAACTTGCCTTCTGCCCCCGCAAACTCTGCAGTCTCGGCCGCTGCCTCTGCGTCAGGATGCATCTGACTCAAAGGAAAATTGCGAAATACAAACAGAAGTCTCTTCCCGAAATGATGCTGGATACGCTTCACAACAGGATGCGCCGACGCACAATGCGGACACTCATAGTCTCCGTACTCGACTAATGCGATCTCGGCGTCCGCGTCGCCCTGCACATGATCTTCCGGTCCCACTGCAACTCGCAGCTTGGTCATCGTCTCACCTATTTCGGTAAAGCTTCAAGTGCGTCAAGTATGCCATCTGCGCCAGGATTCACCGCAACCGGCGAACAATAGCTCCACGCAATCACGCCATCTTTATCGATCACATAGAGGGCCCGCTCGCAAATGCCATCACCTTCGCGATAAGCCCCGTACGCCCGTGCAACCTGACCCTTCGGTTCGAAATCCGACAACAACGGAAAGTGAAGATTCCGATCCTTCGCAAATGCTTCGTGGCACCACACTCCGTCTACCGAAATCCCCAAGACCTCCGCCCCCAATTTCTTGAACTCCGGAAGAATCTCATTGTAGAGCGCCATCTGATCTCCGCACACAGGGCTCCAGTCCGCCGGATAAAAAGCCAGCACTACTGCTTTCCCGCGCAATTCGCTGAGCGAGAGTGACTGATCAGGTGTTACGTGAAGCCGAAAATCCGGAGCCTGCGTTCCAGGGCTCAACATCGTGGCCATTGCGTTCTCCATTGCAATTGGATGCGACACGAAGATTAAAGACTCGCCGACCTATTGCTACTCCACAGCACGCGCCTAGCGTTTCGGCTCGCTATTTGAGTTCTCAGAAGGTTTCGCCAGTTCACTCTTACTTGAAGCCGCGGAGGCAGCCTGCTTGGCAGGAGGCGTCTCTGTTCCAGCGGGATAAACAAGTATCTGAAGAGTACCCCAGTCCTTCTCTGAACCCCCATTCGCCTGCTTCCCTTGTCCCAGCGTCTTCACCTTATCGTCATCAAATCCGTAATGTTCGACCAGGTATTCACGCACCACCGCAGACCGGGCTTCAGTCAATTGCAGTTCCTTCTGACTATCCCCTTCCATCCCCGTCGACGCTACAATCACCGCAACTCCAAAATCGTTTCCGGAAAGAAATTCGCCGCTTTCCGCGAGATGTTTGCCATTCTTGATCTTTGCAGAATCGCGGCCATCGAATATATCCTTTGCCGGAAATGTAAACGTCTTTAACGGCTCATGCGCCGGAAGCCGCTCCACTTCATTGGCTGTCAGTTCTGCCTGATCCTCATAGCCGCGCTTCTTGAAGTAACCCTTCAAAAAGAAATTATGCTTGAGCGCCTCCATGTTGTCTTGAAAATCAGCAACGCCACCCTCGGCGTGGCCCACCGTCTGTTGCAGAGTCGCCATTGTCTGTTGAAGATTAGTGTAGATTGCCTTGTCATTTATCAGCGCGCCAACCGTGCCTTGGCCGTGGTCGACCTTCGCGGTAATCGACTTCAAATGATCCGTGGCCTGTGTTACATTGATTACCGCCTGCTGGCTACAATCGAGAATGCCGCTAGTCTTTTTAAGTAACTCTGACATTTCCAGCGGCGGTTGACCGGCAATCGTATCGCCCGAACGCAAATCGCCTGCTCCCGCCGTTCCAAACGAGATCGCAACGTATTGATTTCCTAACAATCCCTCGGTCTCAATCGACGCAACAGAGTTCTTCTTGAGAATTTCGTGGGTTTGATTGTCCAAATCCATCTCCACAACAATCTTCTCAGTTGGATTGTGAGGAAGCATGATCGCCCGCACTGTTCCACTATGCACGCCTCCTACGAGGACATCGGCGCCTTGCTGCAGTCCCGAAACATTATTGAACTGCGACTTGACCTCGTACGTTGATTTAAATAAATACTCCTTACCCCCAATGATAAAAATGCCTGCCGCCAATAACACCAGCGTGACGATAATGAATGCACCCAACCGCGCGGCTCTCGACATATGCTCCCTCCTATGAGTGCTTCAGGAACTCTTTGACAAACTCGATATCGCTGTTCTTAAGTTCCTCGAAGCTGCCATCGATCACTACATTCCCCTTATCGAGCAGGGTGAGCCGGTCGGCAATCGTTCTCGCGCTATACATATCGTGAGTAACAACAATGAAGGCCATGTGGTGCCCTTTTTGCAGCGACAGTATAAGTTCATCGATCTCGGCAGACCCGATCGGATCAAGTCCCGCTGTGGGTTCATCGAGTAACAATAATTCAGGCTCGAGGATCAATGCACGCGCCAACGCCACTCGCTTTTGCATCCCGCCTGACAAGTCCGCGGGCATCTTACTCCCATGCTTTTCCATACTTACTTCCGCCAGCAATTGCTGCACCCGATCGTCCCTCTCCGAGCGCGCCATGTCCGATCGATGGTGCTCAAGCGGGAATGCAACGTTCCGCGCCACGGAAAGCGAATCATAGAGCGCCGCATGTTGAAACATGAATCCCATGCGTGTCCTCAGCGGTGCTAGTTGATCGAGCGTCATCCCGGCAATGGCTTGACCAAACACCCGCACCGACCCTGAGTCCGGCTCCTGCAGCCCAACAATCAGGCGTAGTAACACGCTTTTACCCGTACCGCTACGTCCCAGCACAGCCATCGTTTCCCCGCGATTCACCGTAAGGTTCACGCCGTTCAGCACACGCTGCGGCCCAAACGACTTATACACTCCTTCTACTTCGACAATCGCTTCGGTCCCGTTCCGAGCCACTGAGGAAGGCACCCCTGTCTCGCCCGACGCCGTTTCATTTGTACTCATGTCGGAAACACCACCATGATGAATTTGACAAGGATTACATCCGCAAGAATCACGAATAGTGAAGCCAGCACCACTGACTTGGTAGCAGCACGACCTACACCTTCCGCACCACCCGTCGTTGTCATTCCTTGAAAGCAGGCAATGAGTCCGACAATCATGCCAAACACCGCGGTCTTGAATGTCGGCGGCAAAAACGCATTCAGTGTTGCCCCTTTAAATCCACTCTCGATGAAGCGCTGAAATGACAACGGCTCCGCCAGACTCTGCGCAAACCATCCCATGATCAGACCGCATGCATCGGCGCCAACGGTCAGCAGCGGAAGCATCAAGATGCACGCCAGAACACGCGGCACTGCGAGAAATCTATAAGGACTCACCGCGGACACTTCGAGCGCATCAATCTGCTCCGATACCTTCATCGATGCAAGCTCTGCGCCAATACCCGCGCCCACGCGGCCGCTCACCACCAGCCCCGTGATGATAGGCCCCATCTCTTGCACAACTGAGTAAACAATGGCCGACGGAAACAACGACGTCGCTCCAAATCGAGTCAGGCTCGACCGGGCTTCCATGGCCAGCACCACACCGATTGCCGACCCTGCCAGCGCCACCAGTGGGAATGACATTGATCCCACTTCATCAAGTTGGCGAACTAACTCCCGCCACTCAAACGGCCGGCTAACACCCGCGCGCGCAACCTTCCAGGAAAACTCGCCGATATCTCCGAACCACTCCAGAAGCGTAGTCACCAAGCGTCCGGGAATCGCCAAAAGAGCAGGATTCCATTCGCTGCGCAGAGGCTCAGCGTCCGACGCTATAACTCCACGATCGATCACTGACTTCCATCCGAATCGTTGACCGCACGCTTACTCAAAAGATGAAATCGCCCTAACAACGAGTTAGTTTTCGTAGGCATGAACTCGTAAGTGATGTTACTGGCCACATACCCCAGCAAGTTATAGTTACCCATGCGTAACGCGTCCTCTATTCCATACCGGCTCGGATACCACCCATACACCGCGGTCGTCGTCGCCACATAAGGTGCGGCTAGTCCGGGAATCGAGAAAACAGCGTGCCCATCTTCTCCACTGCGTGCGATCAATGTCGATAGCGTCGCATGTTTCAATCGCGGCAAAAACCCTTGACACCGGCAACGATAGTACGCTGTATCTCCCTTGAGCAGTTCTCCCAATCCATAGCGTGTTGCGTTGTCTACCAGCGTTATGCCCATGTTCGAACCAAATCGGTCCGCAAATCCAGCGACTCCCTGGTGCCAGTCAGGAGGATTATCCGTCGCCTGGTGAACACCCGCCGTCATCAATGCCATCGCCACTGGATACGGGCCGAATGAGTCCATCAACACATCGTGCAGCTTCGCGGACTCGGTCGGCTGCGAGTATTTGTACTTCTCGTTCTGTGACACTCTCGATGAAGCCGTAGCAGATTCGGGCGCATCCACGAGCGCCTGAGATTCAACCAATACTGGCGCTAGTGCCAGCGTCATCAACAGCCATGTGGCCCGGCCGATTTTCACGTATCTAGGTCCTTCCTACTCAGCTAGGTAAATAAGATGCCGGCTTTGTCGAAGGGATGCTCTGAGTCGAACACGCCCATTCCAGGAGCGTGTTTATAACAAAATGATTCTATGTGCCTTAGTTAGGCAACCAGCTAAGACTTGACTAATGTTGCGCAACGATAACATACCGCGAGCCAATCTAATGCTCGATGAAAATCCGCATCGCTGCTCATCAAGAAGATGCGCCACTTCCTGCTCTCACCTTTACGCTTTTTTTGCGTCGTATCCGTACTTGTTGCATCCCAGGCTGCGGCGGAAAAGCACTTCTCCGCTGCGATTTGCTTTTTTAGCGCTGGGCTTTCTTTGATGAACTTGAGCAGAATCGCATCTTCCATGTAGAGCGCCCTTGTACCTGGCAAACCTGCAAATACAACTCCGTTTCGATATACGAGCGTCATCCCGAACGCCTTTTTCAGCGCGATACCCGGCCAGCTTTCCATCTCGCGGCTCAATGCTTCCGCCCACGCGCGCATCGTTTCTGACGTGGCCTTCATCGGCGGCCGCCTGCGGCTCTGTTCCATCCGACTGTCCTCCCTTTCACAATCCTAGTAAACTGGTAATGAGGATTTCTATGCCAGAGATTCAGCGCAGGAAAACGCCCACGGTCAAGATCGGACAAGTTCGCCTGGGATGGGAAGTTCCCGTTGTCGTACAGTCGATGACCAACACCGATACCGCCGATATTGCCGGCACCATTGAGCAGGTTGCCGCTCTCGCCTTGGCCGGGTCTGAGATTGTTCGCGTCACTGTCAACAACGATGAAGCAGCCGCAGCCGTTCCGCACATCGTCGAAGGCCTCGACAAGCGTGGCATTCACGTTCCCATCGTCGGCGACTTCCACTACAACGGACATCTGCTGCTGAAGAAATTTCCAGCCACTGCGCGCGCGCTGGCTAAGTACCGCATCAACCCCGGCAACGCCTCCATTGGAAAAAAAGACAACGACAATTTTCAGGTCATGGTCGAGTGCGCCGTCGAAAATCAAAAGCCCGTGCGCATCGGCGTCAATTGGGGATCTCTAGATCAAGCTCTCCTCACTCGCATGATGGATCAGAATAATCGACTCCCCCATCCCCTGCCGGCGCGTGAAGTCATGATGGAGGCCATGGTCGTCAGTGCGCTCGACTCTGCCAAAGCCGCAGAGCAGTTTGGCCTGCGCAAAGACCAAATCATCCTGTCGGCCAAGGTCAGCGGAGTGCGCGACCTCATCGATGTCTACACCAATCTCGCTGCTCGCTGCGACTACGCCCTGCATCTTGGATTGACCGAAGCAGGCATGGGCGCCAAGGGTTTGATCGCGTCAACAGCCGGACTCGCACCCTTGCTTCTCGCCGGCATCGGCGACACCATTCGCGTCAGTCTCACGCCCAAGCCCAACGGCGATCGTACGGAAGAAGTACAGGCCGCGCAGCAGATTTTGCAATCGCTCTCCATTCGCAGCTTCATGCCCCAGGTCACCAGTTGCCCCGGATGCGGACGCACCACGAGCACCTACTTTCAGGAGCTAGCCGAACAGATCCAAAGCTACCTTCGTACATCGATGCCCGAGTGGCGCAAGCGCTATCCCGGCGTCGAAGAATTGAAACTGGCCGTCATGGGTTGTGTGGTCAACGGACCCGGCGAATCGAAGCACGCCAACCTTGGCATCAGTCTTCCCGGCACCTTTGAAGAACCTAAGGCCCCGGTCTATGTTGATGGCAAACTCTTGAAGACTCTTCACGGCGACACCATCGTCGCTGAGTTCAAAGAGATCCTTGACCGCTATGTCGAAAGCCACTACGGACAAGGTGCGAAATACGAAGAATTAGTGGGTGCACGATAAATCGGCGATTTGCCACAAACTGCTGACTCGTTTGTGGCGAATCCACCTCTATATTGGGTGGCGCGCGACACATCTATTCACACATAAGTGCGGCTACTATTACCTCGACTGTTGGAAAGAGCATCCGATGCGCGTTCCGTGTGCGTGGGGTTTTGCCGTACTTGCTCTGCTTGCCCTCGAGGGCAACCTCGCCGCGGCGCCCAGGCCTTGCGTCTCCGCTGATCAAGCAGTGCGCATGCTCAATAAAGATATCTGCGTTACAGCCCATATTTATGACGTCGTGCAACTACCAGACATGACCACGTTCCTCGATACCTGCCCACCGTCTATCTCAGACGAGGAATGTCGTTTTACCATGGTGAGTTTGCGCGAAGACCGCGATGACGTAGGAGATCTGAATAAATATCGCAATCTTGACGTCCACGTCCGCGGCGTTGTGCGTCCCATGCATGGCCGCGCTGGCATGCTATTGAGCCACGTGCGCCAGTTCAACGGTGGGCCCCCAAAATTCAAGCCCAACTCCAGACTCGCTCATGGATTCAATGGCGAACAGAGCAAACCGCCCATCAGCGATTCCAATCTCCACTCCTCGGGCGGTCACCGCGCATTTATGAACACCCGTGACCAGGAACTCCGTCCGACCCGTTGACCGCCCCAAATACCATTCAATTTCGACATCAGATTCGTTAAAAAAAGCTTTCAAATGCAGCGAATTTCACTCAAATTTGAGGAAGTTCGGCACCACTTTCAGCCATGTTCTTCGAGCGGAGGAGCAAATCGAGCTCCCGCCCATAGAATCACGCACGAAACCACGAGCGATACCAGCGTTGCCCCCAGCCCCAGCCGCAAGTTTCGCGTTTTGTCTGAGATAGCGCCAATGATTTGCGGCGAAAAAGTATCCCCAAAGAAGTGTATACAGAACAAATTAAGCGCGATAGCGGTCGCCCTCACCGGCGCCCCCACCGCGTTAACAATTGCGGCGTTAAGCGGTCCAGTATTCAAAAACATAAAGAACTCAGCCGCCACCAGCGACGGCACTGCCCACGCGCGGGGACCGAAAAAAAGCAGAATCCCACACGGCAGCGTCAGCGCAACACTCCAGAAAGAAAGCAGATAGAGCGCACGGTGATTGGTGCGGAGCCAGCGCTGCGCCACCCAGCCACCCACCAGTGTGCCTAGAATGCCGTCGACCACCGTCGTCGCTCCGACGACTAAGCTGGCTGACCCGGCCGACAGTCCCACCGACCGCCGCAGAAACTCCGGCACCCAGGCGGAGATCCCGCCCATTGCAAAGGTCAATGCGGCCAACCCGAATGACGCCGTCAGAAACGCAGGGTTCTGGAACAAACCTCTGAAAGTGGAGCGGTTAAGCGTGGCTTTGACATGATCGCTGGCGCCCCGCACAGGTTCTCTGCCCCAGATCCAAAACAGGCCCGCGACAAGCAATCCTGGCGGGGCGCAGACGAAAAATGGCGCCCTCCAGCCCCAGGCCGAGCCGATTTGACCTCCAGCGAGATAACCGAGGGCTGCGCCGATGGGAATTGCCAGATAAAAGATAGACAGGATGCGATTTCTATCGCGATCCGGGTAAAAATCCGCCAGAACGGCGGGCGCAATAAACCCAAAAGTTGCCTCGCCCACCCCAACTAGCGCATGGCGAATGTAAAGCGTCCGGTAGTCGTGAACCCACACTGTCGCGAGGGTCGCAAGACTCCAGAAAACGGCACCAAAGATGATCAGCGGCTTGCGCGGGAAGCGGTCGGCGAGCCAGCCTGTCGCCGGCGCTACAAGCATGTAAACGAATAAAAGCGCAGTGGTTAGCGCCCCCATCTGCTGATCGGTCGCGCGAAATTCCCGCTGGATGAGCGAAATTTCGCCCGGCAGGATATAGCGGTCGATATAGTTGAGCAGATTGAGGGCAATCAGCAGGATCAAGGTAACGAGCGCAGGGCTGACCGGCGGCCGGTCAGGCCGAGCCGAGGGATGCGAGAGACGCTGGTCAGACTTGAATGCCACGAGGTAACACGAATATCACATCTACCGCCCCACGAGCCTCAGCCTATGTCAGTTACGCTGCCGGACGGGGCCAGCGCGACTCGACGGTTGTGCCGATTCCGCCTCGCGGTCGAAATACGCAGCGAACGACGGCCCAGACCGGATCGGTAGCCTTGACCACATCCTCAAGCACCTGATTCACAATGTTTTCCTGAAAGATTCCGAGGTTCCGGTAACAGAAAAGGTACTCTTTCAGCGATTTAAGCTCCAGGCAGCGGTCGCGCGGCATGTAGCGAATGGTGAGTTCGCCAAAATCCGGCAAGCCGGTTTTGGGGCAAACTGATGTTAATTCCGGATCGTCGATCAGGATTTCATAGCCGGGAAACTGATTTTTCCAGGTTTCAATGGCAGGAAATGCAAAATCAAGCCCTGCCTTGGCGTGGTCGTCGGTGTAACGTGGTTCCAAACCCATAGCTTCATTATAAAGGCGTTACGAATCAGGCACAAAATCCAGATCCAGACAGATTTTCCTGCTCCCCTAGAGCCAACTCTGAGTCTTATATACTGACTCAGGTTAGGTGAATGGCTCAGGAAAGCAAGCAATTGGATCGGCGCTGGCTGTGGTTCGGTGCCGCTGTCCTTCTAGTCGTGGTATTTATGTCGGTTCGGGAATTGACCCGGGAGCGGCTGCAGGTTCGCGAAGCGCAGGTTGCGCATGAGCCGCTGGCCAGCACAGTCAGCACTAACGGCCGCGTCGAACCGGTGGCGGAAAAAGACGAATATAGCCCCATTTCGACAACGGTCAATGCCACTTACGTGCAGCCCGGCGATCAGGTTCCGGCCGGTAAGTTGCTGATGGTGCTCGACGATGTCGAGGCTCGGGCCAAGCTGGCGTCGGCTGAAAGCGGGGTTAAGGCCGCCCAGGCAGCTCTTGAATCCGCGACTCATAACGGAACCAGGGAGCAGCAACAGTCCGCCGCGGCCGATATTACACGGGCTCGCCTTGACCGCGACCAGGCACAGCATGATTTAGACGCCCTGGTTAAACTCAACGCGACGGGAGCGGCCTCTGCCAGCGAAGTAACAGCAGCCCGGCAACGCCTTGAATCGGCCAACGCGACCTTGGATGCATCTCAAGTGAGCTCCAAAGGGCGATATTCTCCAGCCGAAGTCGATCGCGCACGGGCCGGCCTTGCCGATGCCGAGGCCGGCTTGGCAGCAGCGCGGCAGATCGAGGCCGAAACCGTCATACACGCGCCTATCGCGGGAACGGTGTTCAGCGTGGACGTGAAGCCGACCGAATTCGCAGAGAGCGGCAAACTGTTGCTGCGGATGGCCGACTTGCACCACCAGCGCGTCCGCGCTTACTTTGACGAACCTGAAATCGGTCGTCTCGCTGTCGGGCAACCCATTGATGTGAAATGGGATGCACGGCCAGGTCGAGTTTGGCATGGACACATCGAACGCGTTCCCGCCACGGTAATCACCGTCGGGCCGCGCAATGTTGGCGAGGTCCTCGTACAGTTGGACGACGTCGACGGCGAGTTGCTGCCCGATACCAACGTCAACGTGACAGTGACCACATCGAGCGACGCGAACGCCCTGACAGTGCCTCGCGAAGCGTTGCACATGGAAAACGGGAAATCCTTTGTATTCAAGGTTGTGAATGGCGAACTGAAGCGGACGCCTGTCGTACAGGGCAGCTTTAGTCTTACCCAGGTGTCTATACTTTCAGGCTTGAAGGATGGAGATTGGGTTGCGACAGGCACGATCAGCGGGCAACCGTTACAGGAAGGCGTTCCCATCAAGGATGTACATTGAGAACGCTGGCCGCCATGGTGTTGAGCGCGTCCTTGACCTGCATTGCATGGTCCGAAGGACAGACCGCCGGGCTAGCAGCCGCAAATGCTGCATTGCAGGAAGGTAATGCCGACAAAGCTTTAGCGATCCTCCAATCGCTTTCCCAGCCCGCGTCCACTTCGGCTGAGTCGCACAACTTGAGGTGCCGGGTGCTTCTTACCGTGGAAAACTGGGATGGCGCAGGAAGTGAGTGCGAACAAGCCGTGAGCCTTGAAGGACAAAACTCCGACTACCATTTGTGGTTTGGCCGTACGCTCGGGGAACGGGCCGAAAGGGCATCGTTTGTGACGGCCTTCTCTTTGGCTAAGCGCACACGAGCGGAGTTTGAGCTATCCGTTCAGCTCAACCCTCGCAATGCCGAAGCATTGGCCGATCTCGGTGAGTTTTATAACTCCGCCCCCGGCGTTGTCGGAGGAGGAACCGACAAGGCGGAAGGTGTGGCATCGCAATTGGATAGCGTAGACCCCGCGCGCGCTGCCCAGTTACGAGCCGTCATTGCTGAAGGTCACAAGGACTATGTCACCGCCGAGAATCGATTTCGGCAGGCGATCGCGGTGAGTGCTCACCCGTCATTCCAATGGATGAGTCTTGCCAGTTTCTATCGCCGGCGCGAGCGTTGGACGGAGATGGAAAGTGCGGTCGAGAGCGGCGCAAATGCAGCCGAACATGACAAACACGCAGGAGTCGCGCTGTTCAATGGTGCGTCTGTGCTGATCAAATCAAATAGAAACCCAGCGCTCGCGGCCGGACTGCTTGAGACTTACGTATCCGGCAACTCGAAGACGGAGGAAGCTCCTGCTCTTGTGGCGCACGTGTGGCTGGCGCGCTTATATGCGCAGCGCGGCGACACGGCCGGAGTTCGTCGGGAACGTGAAGCTGCACTTTCGTTGGCAAGCGGTTATAAGCCCGCAGAGGACTTGAAGAATTGATCGGGTGTGCACAGGTGAAAGTTCGATCTCAGCGACGGGCTTGGCAGCTTGCCGTTCTCATGGGAGCAGTGTTGGGCTCTGCGCCTGCGTTGGTATCGGCGCAAGTTTCATTGGCGACCGTGGTCGACCTCGCACAGCGCAACAGCAGTGCGGTGAAACTGGCCCAGGCTGATGTAAACAAGGCGGGCGCCCAGTTGGCGGAGACGCGGGATGTGGTCATTCCTTCATTGCTCTTCGGTACGGGACTGCCGGTGTTTCCTGAAGTAGGTTTTACAGGAACTCCACCTTCTCTATGGACGGCAACGATTCAATCTGTCGTATTCAGTCTTCCGCAGAAACGCTACATTAATGCGGCGCGACTCGGATTGCTGGCGGCCGCATCGAGGCTCAAAGACGCTCGCGAAGAGACGGCGCTCGAAGCCTCGACTGCATACATTGAGCTCGATACTGTCAACCGCGAACTTGAGGCAATCCACCAACAGGAAGAATTCGCAAGCCGATTGATTTCGATCGTGCAACAACGCACGGAAGCGGGCGTTGATCCAATGAGCGACCTGTTGCAAACCAAGCTGACTGCTGCGGAACTGAAACTCAAAGGACAGCACCTGGAAGCACGCGCGGGTACGCTGTCGGAAGAACTGGCGACTCTCACAGGCATGCCCGTAGGGGCAATTTCGACCGACCACGCAACGATCCCTGAAATTCCGGTGATCCACGGAGACAAGCCTCAGGTTACCTTGGCGGGTATCAATTCCGCCAATTTTCTGGCTCGCTCAAAGCAGCAGATGGCCAAGGGCGACGAAGAAACCAGTTACCTGCCCGAGTTGAACTTCGCCTTGCAATACAATCGCAATACCAACATTCTGAACAACGTCAATCAATACTTTGCTCACTCGCTCCCAGCGAATAACTTCAGCTCTGGAATCTCGATTCAATTACCTGTCCTCGATTTCGTCCATCGCGCCAAGGCTAGGGAGTCAAATGCCGATGCCTTGCGATCAAGGGTTGAGGCGGAACAGGCAGAGCGACAGAACGATGTCCAGATCGTCGAGTTGACCGGTACTCTGCGGGAGTTGGATACGGTGGCTGAGATCGCAAGTCTGAAGCAACAGATTGCCGGCGAACAATTGAAGACTGTGCAGACAGAACTGCAGGTTGGCAACGGAGCGGGAAGCAGTCCCGGAGGGCCGGCGCAACTTACTCCGAAAGCCGAAGAGCTGGCTCGCATCGATGAGCGACAGAAATACGCCGAGGCGCTGGACGCGGGATTTGACTTGGCCAAGGCTCGACTGGGTTTGTTGCGCGCGCTCGGACACATGGAAGACTGGTTACACGAATTGCACTCGAAGTAGGGAATAAGTACGTTTACGAACTGGAAAAATTCAGGGAATGTTAAAATAGAAGGGATGCCTATGCCTTTGAAGACGCTGTTTCTAAATCCCCCCTCGTTTGAAGGTTTTGATGGTGGCGCGGGTTCGCGCTGGCCTGCTACCCGCGAGATCGAGTCGTATTGGTACCCGGTTTGGCTCACTTATCCGGCTGGACTGCTGGAGGGTTCGCGCCTGCTTGATGCGCCTCCGCACCATGTCTCTGCCGAAGAGACGATCAAGATCGCGAAAGACTACGAATTCCTCGTACTCTTCACCTCAACGGTAGGCTGGGAAGGCGACCAGCGCCTGGCTGTGGCCATCAAGACTGCCAATCCGTCCATTCGCATCGCGTTTGTTGGGCCGCCGGTCACTACTTCCCCCGATCGCGCGCTGAACGAGTGCCCTGCGTTGGACTTCATCTGCCGCCGCGAATTTGATTACTCCGTGGTTGAGTTTGCCCAGGGCAAACCGCTCAACGAAATCCTCGGAATCAGCTATAAACTCGACGGCCAGATCGTTCACAATCCCGATCGCCCGCAGGTAGAAGATCTCGATGCCATGCCGTGGGCGACGAAGATCTATAAGCGCGATATGGATGTGACGCGCTACAACGTTCCCTTCTTGCTGCATCCATTTATCGCGCTCTACTCGACGCGCGGTTGCCCGGCACAGTGCACATTTTGCCTGTGGCCTCAGACGTTGAGCGGCCATGCGTGGCGCAAGCGTTCAACCGACGATGTGGCAGCGGAGCTGGCGTGGGCCAAGCAGAATTTCCCTGAAGTGAAGGAGTTCTTCTTTGACGATGACACCTTCAACATTCAGAAAGCGCGCACCATTGAGTTATGCGAAAAGCTGAAGCCGCTGAATCTGACCTGGAGCTGCACATCGCGTGTAACGACCGATCGCGACACGCTCAAGGCCATGAAGGACGCGGGCTGCCGCTTGTTGATTGTGGGCTTTGAATCGGGTGATCCGCAGATTCTGAAAAACATCAAGAAGGGTGCGACGGTGGAACGTGCTCGTGCCTTTGCGAAGGATTGCCACGATCTCGGTTTGACCATTCACGGTGACTTCATTCTTGGGCTGCCGGGTGAGACCAAGGAATCGATTCAGAACACGATCAAGTTCGCGAAGAGTCTCGACGTTGAGACCATTCAAGTCTCGATCGCGCACGCTTATCCGGGCACGGAGTTCTACGACTACGCCAAGGCCAACGGCTTCATCGTCAATGAAGGCGCGATGATGGATGAAGGCGGCCATCAGATGGCGCATATCGAGTACCCTGGGCTACCGACGGATTATGTGCTCGAGATGGTTCATCGTTTTTACGACGAATATTACTTCCGTCCCAAGGCTGCTTTCCGCGTGATTTGGAAAGCGATTGTGAATCGCGATGTGCCGCGGCTTTATGTTGAGGCAAAAGCGTTCATGAAGCTCAGGGCCCAACGGAACAAGATGGTAAAGGCAGCCCGCAGTCACCAGTCTGATCCTCCGGCCACGGTGGGCGCAGGCGCTTAGCTGCTTGAGTCTGTGAGAATGCGCCGTAGAAAATCGGCTGTCATTCTGAGCGAACGGGGCCCCGAACGCTTTTCAGTTCGGGGGTGGTGAGCGAAGAATCTGCTTTTGTTCTGCGATGGATTTGGAGCTCACCATATCATCCGCTTATCCATGATTTATGCGAAGGGCGGCGCAATCGCGACCGCCCTTCTTTTCATCTAACGCGCGTAAAGGAAGCGCGAACTCGCTCATGGCGCACTCCGGACTAACGACGCGACAATATCTCATCCTGGCATCGGTTGCAATTTGCGCACCGCTCGGCGATACATGCTTGTCGCGCGGAATGGCATTTATGCCGTCAATCACGTTGGCACATCCAGTGTCGCTGATTGCCGCGGTGTTTACGCCGTGGATCGCGGTTGGAATTGGTTTGTTGATTTGCTTTTTCGCGAGTTATTTGACTGCACTTTCATGGGCCGACCTTACGTTTGTGTTGCCCGCAACGGCGTTTGGGAATGTGATTGTGGCGCTGTTGTCGCGGTTTTGGCTGCATGAGCCGATTTCGCTCGAACGGTGGGCAGGCATTCTGTTGATCACTTTAGGGGTGGGATTCGTTGCGCAAGGTCCATCGCTGACGGAGAGGCCGGGAACAGCCGAACAAGTCGACGAAGGGGCTGCGATGCAGCCGGAAGAGGAGCAGGTTCGATGATAATTCCCTCCCCTTCAATGCATCCCGGACCATGGACAGCGGCAGCGATGATCGCGGCGATTGTGCTTACTTCTACGACGGGCGAAGTACTGACGGCGGCGGCGATGAAGTCGATCGGCGACCTCGATGAAATTCGCGCACATTCGGGAATGAGAGGAGCGATTCGCGCTGTGGTAATTTGTCCTTTGTTTTTTGGCGGAGTCGGATTTCTAGCGCTTGCTTTCTTTGCGCTGTTGTTTGCGCTGAACCATCTCGATTTGAGCCTGGTTGCACCGGCTTCGGCATCGCTGACACTGGTTACGAATGCTGTCGCGGCGAAATTGTTTCTCAAAGAAAATGTAGATCGGCGACGTTGGACTGCGGCAGTCCTGGTTTGTATTGGCGTTTATTTCCTGGCGCATTAAAAATCTAGACGAATCGCATGAGCCCGCGCGGTTTCAAGTCATTTTCCAATGCATGAACGGGATTGCCCATCGCGATGCCAAGGGCGTCCGCGGCCAGATGACCTGATCGCGCTGCGCTCTCCATCGTTGAAGGCCAGCCGGTGTTGATCCAATCGCCCGCTAAAAACAAATTGGCCCACGGAGATGCGGACGGCGGGCGCGACCGATCGATGCCCGGTGGTACACCGAACGTGGCGCGGACTTCTTTGATGAGTGCTGCTTTTTCGAGACGAGCCGATTTGATAGCTGGAAAAAACTCGGTAAGTTCGCTCAGGGATTGAGCAATCGCCTGCTCGCGTGAAAGCGCCGCAAACGTGCGTGATGCACTGACCACCAACTCAAGATAACTGCCCTTCAATTTGCGCCACGGTTGCAGCCGGCCCTTGTTATACATCCAGTGGATCTCGCGATCGAGCAGGACCGCATGGTCAAGGTCGGTGATCTCGCGATCGAACCAAAGATGCACGCTGCAGATAGGCCAATGCTGATGTTGGTCGATCTTTTGAGCCAACGCCTGCGCGCCGTCCACGGCCGGAAGATGCGGCAACAGCTTCTGCGTCGCTTCGAAAGGAAGCGCAACAATGACGAAATCCGACGTCAGATCGCCGGTCCGGGTGTGAACCGTCCACTGCGCAATGTCATCGTCCCAGTCTGCACCTTCGACATATTCATTAAGGCGCACAGTGCTGCCATGCTCCGATAAAAACGGACTTACTGCAGCGTACAAATCGCTGAGCGGTACGCTGCTCATGCCCATGCTCCCCGCTTCGGCGGAGTTGAGAAACAACTCGCGTATCACCTTGGCGGCATAAGGTACGGCGATCGCATCGATGTCGGCATTGAGCGCGCTGGCAATCACCAGTCGCCAAAAACGGTTGATCGCGCCTTCAGTTTGCTTGTTGCGGCGAAGCCACTGGGCTAGCGTTTCACTCGAATCCAGACGCGCATCCGGTTTCATCATGGCGCTGAATGCACGAGCCAGGGCGAGTTTGTCAGCGAGCGTGAAAGCATGGGCATTTACGAAACTCGGCGCACCATGCAGCGGCGCCGGCAATCTCAACGGACCAAATCGAAATGGGCCAAGCCGGGACTGTTGTCCTCCGGGCTCGATCATCGTCATGTCGCTTGTCCAGTGGATTTTGTCAGCGGCGCCGATGCGGTTATAGAAGCCAATTAGATTAGTGCAGCAGCCGAAGAGTACATGCTGACAGTTATCGATGACTTCGTTGACGCCCGGATGCAAGTACGACGATGCGCGGCCACCGAGATAGCCGCGCCGTTCGACGAGTTGGACGCGCAAGCCCGCTTCGGCCAGCACGCATGCGGCGCTCATACCAGCGACACCACCGCCAATCACGGTCACGGTTTTCGCAGTATTGTGAAGCGAAACGTTCAATGTCCATGCCCCTTCACGAGAACAATCGCACCCATGCCATGCGGGCGAGACCTACAGCCAGTATCTCCACCTTCTGGAACGAAGGAACGCTGATGCGCGAGGAGAATACATCGTAGTCGGCGCGACGTATGCGTCGGAGCAATCCGCGATAAATCCTGACCAGCACCCACATCGCCGGGCGGCTTTCGCGATCGATCAGCGGCAGCAACTTATCGGCAGACCGATAGAATTCTTCTGCGCGTTTTGCGATATCGGCCAAGAGAGCGCGCTCATTGAGCGTTGGTGGTACATTGGGTGCACGGTGGAGCAGAGTATCAACTGATACATGGTGAGCAGCAAGATCGTTCAACGGTAAGTAAATGCGATTGCGCTCTGCGTCTTCTGCGACATCGCGCAAAATGTTGGTGAGTTGGAAGGCAATGCCGGTCTCTTCAGCCAGTTTCTCGGCGCGAGGGTCGCTGTAGCCAAAGATGCGAATGCAAACCAATCCGACAACTGAGGCGACGAGGTAGCAATAGCGATAAAGATCATCGAAAGTCGCGTAAGTATCGGGCGCACTTCCCGAAGAATCGAGATCCATAGTAGTGCCGGCAACCAGTTCATCGAGCAAGGTGAGCGGAATCGAAAAACGAGCAATCGCGTCGCGCACTGCTACGAAGACCGGATCAATCGTGTGTTCGCCACGACTAGCCCCGTGCCAGGCCTCGAGCCACTGATTGATGCGAAGACGGCGCTCATCGCGAGGCATACTTTCATCGTCGGCCAGATCGTCGGGCTGGCGCATGAATGCATAGATCGCACAGATTGCATCGCGGCGAGGCTTGGGCAGAGCGACGAAGGAATAATAGAAGTTTTTCGCTTCTCGTTTGGCGATCGCCCGACACTCGGTATAGGCCTGTTCTAGCGTAATTTCGTGCAATGGATTCGCCTGCGTCAAGCCGCTTTGCCCGCCGTCCGTTGACCGAGCCGCAGAAATGGCAGCATCTTGCCACTCACGGCCCGCAGCGCCAGTTGAATCTTAGTGATTCTAGAGATTGCCGGGCGAGCGCTAAGCACGTCGTAGTCGCGACGCTCGATTGCGTTGAGGATTTCGATTCCGCCGCGACTAAACAGATCGAGATCGAGCGCCAAGTCGCGATTGACCAATCCGATCAGCGGCAGGCCGCGTTCAAAAAGGCCGCGCGCCAGATTCACTTCATAGCGCATCAGAGCACGAAAGTCCGGCGTCGCAATTCCCTTTTCGATGGTCTTGTCAGTCACGTTGAAACGCGCCATGTCATCTTGAGGAAGATAGACACGGCCTTTGACAAAATCTACCGACACATCTTGCCAGAAGTTCGCTAACTGCAGCGCGGAGCAAGTCGCATCGGACAAACGAAAGTTCGTTTCATTAGCTTCGCCGCAAGCGTAAAGAACCAATCGCCCCACAGGGTTGGCCGAATAGTGGCAATAGGCCATCACATCGTGCATGGTCCGAAATCGAGTTACAACCTGATCTTGCCTGAAGGCAGTAAGTAAATCGGCAAACGGCTCCTTGGGAATGTTGCAAGCGTGAATGGTCTCACTCAGCGCAACGAAGACAGGATGACGCGCATGCCCGTCGTAGCACGCATCGAGTTCCCGTCCCCATAGATCGAGTAACGCCAGTGATTGCGCGCTATTGCCAACTTCATCGCCCAAATCGTCAGAGATGCGGCAGTATGCGTAGATGGAATGAAAATGGGGACGCAGTGCCTTGGGCAGAAACCACGATGCCACATGAAAGTTTTCGTAGTGCGACTCGGCCAACTGCTGGCAGTAAGTGCGAGCTTCGGCGAGGGTGGGCGCCACATCAGGAATGCGATAGTTCGCCGGCAATGCTGCCCAACCGCGAGCAATCAATTCATCCTGTGTTGGAGCGTCCTGGCCCATCGTGTGAGTTGCCGTGGTCATCTGCTGCCTCAGGGCACAATAGCGGTCTTGATTTCGCTGCTGCGTTTCATCAGCTTCTCAAAGACGCGGTTGAGTTCGTAGAGGTGAGCATGGCCGGTAATAAAGGCACCTGCCTGGAAGCGCCCGCTGGCTATAAGATCGAGCGCCTTGCGACAGATCGCCGGCGTGTGATGGAACGTGGCGCGTAACGTGATGTCGCTATAGTGGATGCGATTGGTATCGAGAGTAACATGCGTGCCCGCGGCGCACCCGCCAAAGAAATTGACGGTGCCGCCTTTGCGCACTAACTCGACCGCTTCCTGCCAGGCCTCCGGAACACCGACCGCCTCAATGGCGATGTCGACGCCACGATTCTTGGGCGTGAGCGCACGCGTATCCTGAATTGCCTTGCGAATGCTGGTCGTCTGGACAACGTGAGCCGCGCCGAGTTGACGAGCTGCTTCCACTTGCCCATCGTGCTTCACAATGGCGATCACTTCATATCCAGCCAGCGCGGCCACATGCAGGATCATCAAGCCCAGCGGGCCTCCGCCGATGATGGCAACGGTGTCGCCGGGATGAGGGCGAGAGTCTTCGAACCCATGAACTGCGCACGCCAATGGTTCAGTGAGAGCCGCGTGTTCCAGGGGCACGTTATCGGGAATGTGGAGCGTGTTTTTTGACACGATGCGCGCGGGGATACGAATGAACTCCGCATAAGCGCCGTTGTTGAAGAGCAGATCGTCGCAGAGATTCTCTTGCGACCGCTCGCAAAAATAACAATGACCGCAAGGAGCTGAGTTAAGCGCAACGACGCGGTCGCCGGTCGCAAACTCCTTGACGCCTTCGCCTGCTTCGACAACAGTTCCTGCTAATTCATGACCAAACAAAGCTGGCGGCACAATCATGCGGGCATGATATCCGCGCCGGAAAACCTTCAGATCTGTTCCACACGTGAGGGCCGCGCCGACTTGAACGATTAGCTCGCCGGGTGCGGCTTCTGGCACCGGTACGCGCTCAATGCGTATGTCTTCGCGACCGTGGAGGATCGCGGCCTTCATCGTCGTTGCCATTCGATTCCTCTTATTCTGCGCCTCGGCCCAAAACTGGCTCAATCATTATTTTCATTGAGTCAGCCTTGGGATGGGAAGCGATGTCGATGGCATCTACTGCCTGCTCGAGTTGAAATCGGTGAGATATCAGTTGCGTCAAATCGAATCCGTTGCGGTAACCGTTAAAAACCAGATCCGTTACTTCGTCGAGAATCCCAAACGAGGATGAGTACGAACCCAGCAACGTCTTTTCATCCATGCAAACGGCGCCGGGATCGAAGGTAGCTTCACCGTGCTGGGTCTGAGCGAAGAGCATCACCTTACCGCCGGGACGAGCTGCGTCCATTGCAGTACGAATTAAAGTATTGCCGCCCACGGCAAGCACCACTGCATCTGCGCCGCGGCCGTCGGTTTCAGCGAAGGCCCGTTCCACTACATTCTCGTTTGCCGCATCTATTGGATGATTCAGACCGAAATTAGCTGCAATTGCATGGCGCTCAGCATAAAGATCAGAGGTGAGCACGCGAGCCCCGGTGCGGCTGGCGAGAACGGCATGCATGAGGCCGATGGGCCCCTGACCGATGACGAGAATTGTGTCGTCGGGCGCCAGGTTGAGAAGTTTTACACCCTTCAGGACGGTATTCAGGGGCTCGACAAAAGCTGCCTGCTCAAACGGAACGTTGTCGGGAATCCGCACCACACCGCGATTGGCGACGACAAAGTCCATGACGCGGATATACTCGGCGAAGCCACCCCCGGAGGGTTCGAAGCCGGCGGTGACGCCTACTTTTTTGTAAAGCAGACACTGGGCCGGGGTGCCCTTGCGGCAGTAATAGCAGGTGCCGCAGGGGACGTGATGGAAAACCATGACCCGGTCGCCGATCTCAAACTGCGCCACCCCTTCGCCGATGGAAACGATGGTGCCGGCCATCTCATGGCCGAAGATGCGGGGGGCGGAGTGCGACCCGGTGTGGATCTTCTTTAGATCGGTGCCACAGATGCCGCAGGTGGCGATGCGGACCAGCAGTTCACCGCAGCCGATAGCGGGGACGGGGACCGTTTCGACGCGCAGGTCATTGACGCCGTGATAGACGACGGCGCGCATGGTGGCCGGTAGCCTGGTTTGAACGTCGAACTCAGCTCTGGAGGTTTGGGTAGCCATTCAGTTTTCTGATGTGACCTCGTTCATCGAGTAGTTCGAGCAGGGAGACGGCGATGCTTTGGGCTGCCCTCTTACTATTTTCGCCGATTTTGATGAGTCCCGGCCAGTGCCAAGGTCGGGAAAGGGCATAAAGGGTAAACCTTCCGAGCTGAAACTGGCCTGAAGGCGAAATAAACCGGTTGAAGTCGGGCAAATTGTCGCTGAAACCGTCGCTGACGCCCTTCACGCAGTAGAAGGGGATGCTGCGCATGGCGGCAAGGCGAGCGATGGCGGAAGCCTCCATGTCGACCAAGGCTGCGGAGTAGGTGGCGACGAGGCGCCGTTTCTCGTGGCCGTTGGCGACGATGGGGCTGGTGGCGAGCCAGCGATTGGCGGTTGGGGTCGCGGTGAAGAAGCGCTCGCCGGTTCGGACATCGACTACGCCGGAGACGGAGTAGGCGTGGCCGGATTTTAGGTCGGTGTTGAGGGCACCGGCCCATCCGGTGGAGATGACTGAGGTTAACGGACCGTCGGCTTCGGCGGCGGCAAAGGCGCGGGTTGCGGCGGCGATTCCGGCACCGGCACAGGCGGCGACCCATTCACCATCATCATGCCGTAAGCGCCATAGATCGATGCCGTTACGCTTCTCGTGGGACCAGGTGCGGACCAGTGGCTTGAGTTCGCCGGGGAGGGCGGCGATAATGGCGACACGGGTCATGAGTTGCCCTGAGGAGCGTAGCCGTGGGCGCGGAACCAGTCGATGGCGGCGCGCATGGCGGGATAGACGGGGACGATGCGGAAGCCGAGTTCCTGCTGAGCGCGGGCGCTCGAGGCGTACATTTTCTTGCGTCCCATGCGCACCTCTTCGAGTGTGGCGCGAGGTTCGCGGCCACGAATGCGGCCGGTGATCCACTCTTCAAAAAATGCGTAAGTAGCGGCGACGGCGAATGGGATCTTGACGGTCGGCGACGGTATCCCCGTGATAGCGGACATCTTGTCGAGGATTTGCTTGAGAGTGAGGTTCTCGCCGCCGAGGATGTAGCGGCGGCCGGGCTTGCCTTTGGTAAGGGCAAGGACGTGGGCGCGGGCTACTTCGGCAACGTCGACGAGGTTGAGGCCGGTGTCCATATAGGCTGGGAACTTGCCGTTGAGGAAGTCGACGAAGATGCGGCCGGTCGGCGTGGGTTTGGCGTCGTTGGGGCCTATAGGTGTGGTGGGGTTGAGGATAACGACCGGCTGGCCGTCCTGGGCAGCGGCGATGGCCTGTTGCTCGGCGAGGAACTTGGAGCGCTTGTAGTGGCCAACCATGTCGGCGAGCGAAACGGGCGTGTCTTCGTTGATGACGAGGCCGTCGGCGCGAAAGTGCATGGTGGCGACGCTCGAGGTATAAACGACGCGGCGAACGCCGGATTCGCGGGCCAGCCGGAGCAGGTCGCGCGTTCCATCGACGTTTGCGCGGTACATTGACTTGGGATCGCGGATCCAAAGGCGATAATCGGCGGCCACGTGGACGACGGCTTCGCAGCCTGCGATGCCTGACCGCAAGGAATCAGGCTGGGCAAGGTCGCCAACGTAGGTTTCACCGCGAATGCCTTCTAAGTTAGCGAGATTGCTGGTCTTACGGACGAGGAAGCGGAGGTCGGCGCCTTGGTCGGCGAGGGCGCGGGCTACGTGATGTCCGACAAATCCGGTCGCGCCTGTCAGGAAGATTCGCATGCAATGGGGCCAAAGATCATTCTAAATGGTGGTTCCGTGGCAACAAACTGGTACAACTCGATTTTGCTCTTATTTTGGAATCAGTGATTTAGAACGAAAAAGGCGATAAGAAGGTGAATCAGACCCAGGGGTGAGGGTGGTTCATGAACGACCTAAAGCAAGTACGGACAATGATCGGGCAATGTTCGGCAATGCAAAGATGTTTGGGGCTCACAGCGCTGAAACCGGAGGCATCGTAGAATGTTTCTAAACCATAAAGATCAGTCGGACGGACATGGAACGGCTGCCAAACACTGGAGGAATTGTATGAATGGCAAGGCGCCGCTGATGACACTGCTCTCGGCATTGATCGACGTTCCGAGTGTCGAAATCCAATCGCGTATCAAGGACGAATTGGTGAGCTTTTCCGGGACCATCGTGGGGATTCGGTTCGGCAAGGATACTGACCCTTTCATTCTGATAGAGGGCGACGACGGGCAGCGGTATTTTGTGGGCCCGGACGACTTGCAGATTCACCTCAACCGGAGCGACCGGGTCAAGACTCAGGCGGAACCCCGGGCCTCGGCGGTGGGCCACTGCCTGGCTGTGCATGACGGACGGGTGTGTCGTAAAGCCAAGGGACATACTTCACCGCATGATTGGGAAGTTTATCCACTGGGCTCGTCGTCGCTGAGGTAGGTACTTCAATCTCAATTCTGGCCCACCGGGCATGGCGAGCTAAGCCAATTCTGCGAAGTGAGTGCTATGGATCGAAGGAAGATTTCCACCGGAATTGGATGCGGGAGCGTTGCCTGCTCGCTGGCATTCTGGGTGTGGGCAGGTCTTTTCCTTTTCACGCCCCTCAACCGGAGCGAGGGGTGGTTGCGCATGGGAGCAGGCGCCGGTGCGCCTTATCTGTGGCTCACGTTATGGATCTCGGGATTATTGCTGGGACTGGCGGCCGCGGTATTGGGATCGAGAGCCTGGGTATTGGCGGCAATTCTCGCCATTGCTTCGTTTGCGGTCGTGTACTTCGCAATGTCATCAGTCCAGTGGTGAGACGGCACAAAACGGGCCAGGGATTAGATTTCAATTTCCGTATGTTGTTTTTGTGTTCCCGTCACGTCGAATCGCCTCGCTATTTCGTACAATCGGTCATCATGAAAGCCATTGCGACAATTCTTGTTTTATGTTCAAGTCTTCTCGTCTCTGCCCAGACCCCAACTGCGAAAAGCGCGCCTGCAAAGACCGGTGCCGCACACGCCGCCGCTGGCCGGCCGTCCCTGCTGAACCCGGCATCGCTCAAGGCCAAAGCTCCTGCGGATTTCAAGGTGAGATTTACTACCTCAGCGGGCGATTTTGTGGTCGAAGTGCATCGCGAGTGGGCTCCGAACGGCGCAGACCGCTTTTATAACCTGGTTCGCAATGGCTATTTCACGAACGCCGCATTCTTTCGCGTCGTCTCCGGATTCATCGTGCAGTTCGGGCTGAGCGCCGACCCTGCCGTGAACAAAGCCTGGAAGACGGCCACGATCCAGGATGACCCGGTCGTTCAAAGCAACAAGAGAGGAAACATCGTTTTCGCCATGGCCGGTCCTAACACGCGGACCACCCAGGTCTTTATTAACTTTGTCGACAACGCGCGGCTTGACCACATGGGTTTTGCGCCGTTTGGGAGCGTGGTCGAAGGCATGAACGTGGTCGATAAGATCTATCCGGTCTATGGCGAAATGCCGCAACAGGATCTGATCACGGAGCAAGGCGACGCGTATCTGAAGGCCCATTTCCGTGATATCGACAGAATCAAGACGGCACGGATTGTTCCGGCGGTTGCTCCTGCGGCCCATGCTGCCACGGGACCGAAACCAGCGGCCAAGCCGTCGCCAAAAGTAGCCGCCAAACCGGCACACGATTAGGTTGATCCTTGCGTGAAATGGGGCGCTTTTTCATCGAAACGCGATGAATTTCGCACGAAAAAGCGCGAAAAACCATGCCAAAAAGCAGACATTTTTGCCCTTTTGACGAATTGAGTTCTTTCTTCTGGCGGCCTCGGGCTACCTTCTACGTATCGCCCATGCAGCAGAGGACCAGTCTCTACGATTGCATCATTTAGGGAATGGGTGCATGTTATAGGGATGAAAACCAGCGTGACGCTTGATGATGATGTCTACAAGCTTGCGAGCCTCTATGCCGGCTCGAAAGGGATAACCCTGGGCGCGGCCATTGGCGAATTGTTGAGAAAGGGACAGGGGGCATGGCCGACAGAGTCGGTTTCGAAGGAGGTAAAGCGCGCGGCTAACGGGCTTCTGGTCTTTGCTGCAGGTATGGACCGACGGCCCATCACTCCCGAGATGGTCAAGTCGCTTCAAGAGGAAGTTGACTGATATGAAGCACTTGCTTGATGTGAATGTGCTGATTGCGCTTTTGGATGAAAGCCACGTCCACCACAAAATCGCGCTGAAATGGTTTGCAAAGCCAGGCCTGGACTGGGGTGTATCCGCGTTTACGGAAGCGGGGTTTCTTCGCTTTATGACAAATCCCGAAGGCGGGAGACGCACGATGGAGGCGACGACTGCGGTGCTGGTCGATCTGGCCAATCAACCCGGATACCGTTTCTGGCCCGACACAGAGGGTTGGACGACGCTGGCTGCGCCGTTCATCGAGCGGATGTTCGGGCGACATCAGCACATAATTGACGCTTATTTGCTGGGACTTGCAGTGAAGGAAGGCGGAGCGCTGGTGACGATGAATCGGACGATCCAGGTGTTGGCTGGAACGGAGTTAAGACGCCATGTGATGTTGCTGGAGTAGTTCGACGCTAATCTGTCGCAAAGTGTGTGGAGTGTTGCTCGTGCGTCGATGGCGGGTTGAGTCAGATGTGCGAAAGATGGCGTACGGTTCGATCGTTCTCGACGTTCCCGGTATTCAGAGTCGTGTTGCGCTCCAGCAAGACGACCTCACAAGCTGGCTCTGCTATAGGGCAATGTTCAATACCGCGGGGCACGATTAAGAACTCGCCAGGGTTGAGAACAACGTCTTCACCATCGGATTCGCGCAGCTTGATGCGCAGTTTGCCGGTGATGACCAGGAACAGTTCGTCTTCATTTTCATGGTGATGCCAATGAAACTCGCCTTCAAGTTTGGCAAGCTTAATCTGGAAGTCATTGATCTCCCCGCCGACACGAGGACTCCAGGTCTCGGTGAATTTTGAAAAGGCATCGGCGAGCACAACTTTCTTCGGAGTAGGCACGCTGTCTCTCTCATAGTCGTTGATTGCGTTTAACTTACGGTTCGCCCGGAGCCAAAGCCCTATCAAAACGTGAACTTCAACATCAGCTCTAAAGCCAGGGGGGCTCTTGGGCTGATGTCGGCTTACGTGAACAAGCTCGGGTTATTCGAGGGATTCGGGGGCGAGGGCGATGTTCTTTTCCCCAGCAGCCTTCTTTTCGTTGTAGGCCTTGACCCAGTCTTCCCAATGCTTGCCGGCTGCGCGGTCTTTGCCCGTGAACTCCAGGCGCGCGATTTCGGCGTAGCTCAGCTTGAGCTTTTCCGCGGCTTTGGGCGTGAAGTACTGGACATAGGACTCGGCCAGGGTCGGGCCGGTGTGACGATTAAAGATGAAGGCCTCGATACGTTCGCCGTTTTTGAGGGTGAGGGTGATGTCGCCGCGATAGTCGAAGGCTTTCTCGAGGGCTTCGCGGACGGCATCGTCGGTGGCGAATTCGGGAATCCAGCCTTCGAGGTTTTCGCGCACAGTGCCAGGTGCAACTTCAAGCGCTTCAACCTCTTCGCGGGTATATTTCAGGACTTCGGCGCTCATGCGTTGGTCTCCTCAAGGGTCTGGGCGGATTCGCTGATCTGGACGAGGGCTGCGGGCGAATGCGACTCCCACTCGTTGAGCTGCTTGAGGGCGTGCGCGTTTTTGTAGGTCGAGAAAGTGCCCTTGACCATGCCCCAGAAGCCGCTGAGAGAGTGGAAACCGTCGATGACGGCGGTCGGCTCATAGCCGCAACTCACCATGCAGTTGGCGCATTTGGCATTGCCGCTGCCGACGCCGTACTCTTCCCACTTGGTGGTTTCCATCAGCTCTTTGAAGGTTTCAGCAAAGCCGTCCTGAAGGAGATAGCAGGGTTTTTGCCAGCCAAAGATGTTGTAGGCGGGCGAACCCCAAGGGGTGCAGTCGTAGTTGCGATCGCCGGTGAGGAATTCAAGGAAGAGGGGCGACATGTTGAACTTCCACGACTTTTTGCGGTTGGAAAGGATGGCGCGGAAGAGCTTGCGGACGCGGGCGCGGCCCATGAAATGGGATTGATCGGGCGCCTTGTCGTAGCTGTAACCGGGTGAAAGCACGATGCCTTCGACACCGATGGCCATCATTTCATCGAAGTGGGCGCGGATGCTGTTGGGGTCTGCACCATCGAAGAAGGTGGAGTTGGGAGTGACGCGGAAACCGCGCTTGACGGCCTCTTTGATGCCCTCGACGGCGATCTCGTAACCGCCTTCGCGGCATACGGAGAAGTCGTGATGTTCCTTCTGGCCGTCAAGGTGAACGGACAGAGTCAGATACTTCGACGGCGTGAACTCGTGGATGCGCTTTTTGAGTTCAAGGGCGTTGGTGCACATGTAGACGTACTTTTTGCGGGCGACGAGGCCGTTGACGATTTCGACGATTTGCGGGTGGAGGAGGGGTTCGCCACCGGGGATAGCGACCATGGGAACGCCGCATTCTTCGACTGCGGCGAAGCATTGCTCGGGGGTGAGCATGCGCTTGAGGACGTGAGGCGGATATTGCACCTTGCCGCAGCCGGCACAGGCCAGGTTGCAACGGAAGAGGGGCTCAAGCATGAGCACAAGCGGATAGCGCTTTTGGCCCGTGAGCTTTTTCTTCCATACATAACTGGCAACGGTCCATGCCTGGGAGATAGGAATCGACATATTTTGCTTCACCTCAGGGGTTAAAGCCCCACTTCAAATTTGTACCGGCATAGGGCCAGGTACGGCGCTACAGTTCGCGGTGCATTTATGACGCGTGTTTCATGGCTTGCCGGTAGCTGGTAAGAGCCAACAGCGGGAAGTATTGGCGATACATGGTGTAGGCCAGGTAGAAGACCTTGGGAAAACCGGTGCCGGTGATGATGCCCTGGCGGGTGTGGGCTTCGCCCATCGACTCGTCCCAACTGCCGTCGGGAGACTGGTGGGAAAGAAGCCAGCGAACGCCCTTGGCAATGGAATCTGAGCGGTCGTCGCCGGCGGCGAGCAGGCCGAGCATCGCCCATGCGGTCTGAGACGGGGTGCTTGGACCGACGCCGCGGGTGTCTGGATCGTCATAACTGCCGCAGGTTTCGCCCCATCCGCCATCGGAATTCTGGACCATTCTGATCCACTCGGCGGCTTGCTGGACTTGAGGCTCGTTGTGATCGAAACCGATGGCATCGAATCCGCGGAGGACAAGGAAGGTGCCGTAGATGTAGTTCACGCCCCAGCGGCCAAACCAACTGCCGTCCGGCTGCTGCTCGGAGAGGATGAACTTGATAGCTTTTTCAACGCGCTTGTCTGCGCGGGTGTAGCCGTAGTTGGCCAGCATCTCCAGAATGCGCCCCGTGATGTCGACAGTGGGCGGATCGAGCATCGCGTTGTGATCGGCGAAGGGGATGTACTGGAAGATCATCTTGGTGTTGTCTTTGTCGAAGCTGCCCCAACCGCCGTTGCGGCACTGCATGGCGAATTCCCAGGCGATGGCGCGCTCGGCGACCTGGTGCTGATAGCGCTCGCGGGGATTGTCAACCTTGTTAAGGGCGAGCAGGACCTGGGCGGTGTCGTCGGTGTCGGGGTAAAACTCGTTGTTGAACTCGAAGTACCAGCCGCCGGGTTCTGTGTGCGGCACCTTGACGGACCAATCGCCTTTGTAGCGGACTTCCTTGGCGAGCATCCAGTCGGCAGCCTTGATCATGCGCGGATCGTCGCGGGGGATGCCGGCTTCGCCGAGCGCATAGACGGCTTGGGCGGTATCCCAAACGGGCGACACGCAGGGCTGCATGCGGAAAGTGGGCTCGGGAAGGTGGGCGCCGGCGGGTTCTTCGATGCCCAGCTTTTCAAATTCATCGCGGGCGCGGATGACTTGCGGGTCGTCTTCAGAGTAGCCGAGGCAGCGCAGGGCGAGGATGGCGTTGAGCATGGCGGGATAGATAGCGCCAAGGCCGTCGGTCATTTCGAGGCGTTCGAGCATCCACTTTTCGGCGCGTTTCAACGCCAGGGTGCGGAGGGGACGAATATGGACCGCTTCGGCAAAGTGGAGGAGACGGTCGACGATCAGGAAGAAATTGCGCCATGATAGCAAGCGCTTGCTGTCCATGCGCAAACGGAGGATGGCGTTGGCGCGACCGCCTACGAATAGCTCGTCAATTCCCTGCTCCGGCGGGATCTTTTTGAACGGTTTTTTGGCGTAAATGATGGCCAAAGGGACCAAAATTGAGCGAGACCAGGAGGATATTTCGTAGATATTGAAGTAGAACCAATTGGGGGCGAGGACGATCTCGGGCGGGATAGCGGGCACCGCATCGTAGTCGTACTGGCCGAGAGCGCAGAGATACATCTTGGTAAAGGTGTTGCACTCGACGACGCCGCCGTGGGCAAGTACCCACTCACGGCAGATAGCGAGGCGGGGATCGTCGGCGCTGACGCCCATCAATTTGGCGGAGAAATAGCACTTGACGGAGAGGGAGATGTTGCCGGGACCGCCGGGATAGAGGCTCCAACTGCCGTCTTCATTCTGGTAGCGCATCATCTCGGCGAAGGCGCGCTGGAGACGGCCGGGGTCGCCGCTTTCGAGAAGAGTGTGAAGGAAGATGTAGTCAGCCTCGAGCATGGAGTCGGCTTCGAGTTCGCCGCACCAGTAGCCGTCGGGGTGTTGCTGAGACAGGATGTAGTCCGCGGAACGATCGATGGACGACTCGACTTCAGTCAAATCTGCATCAAGCCGCCCGAATCGGGGAGCTGCGGTTTGTTGTATTACCTGCCGTTGTTTCATGCGATTTGAAACGCCTCAGTTTCCAAGTACAAAAAGATCGGATACGTGGCGGCCTCGCCAAACAGTTTAGGTTGCGGCTAATCTTACCGAACCAACTCGATCCCGGCACCTATTAAATAAACAAGGCATGCGCGAGGACCGAATTGAGGGGCGCCTCGATCAGGTATCCAATCGGACTAGCGAATAGGAACCGGCTGGCCGCCCCCTGCGCCGCCGATAGCCTGGATGATCTCTGGAGGCAAACCAAAGCGCACGTTTTCGGGCATGACTTCTACTTCTTCGACGCTGTCGAAGCCGTTTAGTCGCAAATAATTAACCACATCTTCGACTAGTACTTCAGGGGCCGATGCACCGGCGGTGACGGCAACGGTTTTGACGCCCTCGAGCCACTTGGGATCGATGGACTGGGAGTTATCAATGAGGTAACCCACGGTGCCAAGGTTGCGCGAAACCTCAACCAGGCGGTTGGAGTTGGAGCTGTTGGTGGAGCCGACGACCAGCACCAGGCCGGCGTCGTGAGCGACATTGCGGACGGCCACCTGGCGGTTTTCAGTGGCATAGCAGATGTCTTGCGAGTGAGGGCCGGCGATGTTGGGGAACTTGAGCTTGAGGGCGTGGATGATGTCCCGCGCCTCGTCGAGGCTGAGGGTGGTCTGGGTCAGGTAGGCAACGCGGTTGGGGTCGGGAACCTGGAGGGCGGCGACCTCTTCGACGTTGGAGACGACCTGGGTGACGTCGGGAGCTTCGCCGAGGGTGCCTTCGATTTCGTCGTGATCGCGGTGGCCGATGAGAACCAGCGAATAGCCCTGCTTGGCGAATTTGACGGCTTCGATGTGGACCTTGGTCACCAGCGGACACGTGGCGTCAATGACTTTGAGGCCCCGGCCTTTGCTGCGTTCGCGGACGGCGGGGGAAACGCCGTGAGCGGAGTAGATGACGCGCTGGCCGTCGGGGACGTCGTCGATTTCATGGACAAAGATCGCACCCTTGTCAGCTAATTCGTTCACAACATAGCGGTTGTGGACGATTTCGCGGCGCACATAAATGGGCGCGCCGAAGGTTTCGAGGGCGATTTTGACGATGTCGATGGCGCGAACCACACCTGCGCAGAAGCCGCGAGGCTTGAGCAGAAGAAC
>Ga0224528_1000094_pt1 | contig 71382 bp, 65 predicted proteins | sample CBST25metaG_2_FD_179888 | JGI IMG/M metagenome (GOLD analysis project Ga0224528, IMG submission 179888) | Peat soil microbial communities from Stordalen Mire, Sweden - C.B.S.T25 | ecosystem: Environmental > Terrestrial > Soil > Wetlands > Peat | place: Sweden: Norrbotten County, Stordalen Mire...
GGAAACAATGTCTGCTGTCCCCGTGACTCCCCTTGAATGAAACCCATGAAAATTGCCCTCGCTTCCGCGAGAGCATTTTCACATCAACTCATTTCAGAGTCACTCAGTTTCGTAACAGCCTGACTCGCTCCCTATTACGGCATGGGTTGGGAGCACTACACGATCCTCGTGTGCCACAACTTCAGAAAGCCCCTGAATGAAGCGTGGCCCGAATTAAAGGTCTGGAATTGACAGAAGTTGCCAAGCTTGTTCGCACTGATTTTCACACTAATTTAACAATGCCTATTACACTCATGCGAATGCGTGCCTCTACGCCATCCAGCACTGCCTAATTGAATCTTTTTCGAGTGCATCGAGTCTTAAATAGTGGGCGACTTATTCCTGATACCTCTGGAACGGCCCCGATGCCAACAGCCCCCGAAACTGGTACGACGCGCTTCGGGGATCCGTAAAAACGGGCATCCGGAGGAAAACAGAATAGGACCCACAAAGGAGAATCTATATGACGTTGAAAATACTAAGCTCGGCCTCGGTTGTATTGTTGGGTGCAGGACTCGCGGTGGCACAATGCACAGCAAAGCCGCAGAGCACTTCCACCCAGTCCACCACGACCACAGCAAGCGTAACTCCAGACACGCGAACCCCTTCAGCGCTAAACCCGCAGACCAGTTCGCCCGACTCCATCAGCCGATGGAACCCTGTTTCCGGACAGAATCCGGATTCCCAGCGCAACCCAAATGCTGTGACTAGCGTTGCTCTAGTGGCATCGCCTGCGCCCAGCGTCCCAGCAACACCAGAAGCACAACCGCAAAAAGGTTCGTCCGACGAGCCGAGTTCTACCACTACCACTACATCGAGCGACGGCTCGACTTCAGCTTCGAACGCCCAATAGTGGCACACGATACAGTAGAGAAACGATGAGCGCGAAACCTACCGCACTCCTGCAATCGTAGGAATTTTGGAGGAATAAGAAAGGGCATCCTGATCAATCGGGTGCCCTTTCCGTCTGTTCCTTTCACGCTCTACAGCGAAAGCTCCGCGAGTACAAGATTGTCCTCAAGATCCGGCGCGCTCAGCTTGAATCCCAGCTTCTTGCAAAGATGCTGCATCTCCTTGTTTTCGCCAAGCATGTTGGAGTGAACTTTTTTCAGCCCCTGCTCGCGAGCCACCTGAATCAGCCGGTTATACAGTTCCACGCCCAACCCCTTGCCCTGGAATTCATCCTGCACCAGTGCGGCGAGTTCCGCCTCCGGACGTCCGTGAATCTTGCTCAGTCTTCCCACGGCCACGATCTCATGCGTACAGTCGGCTTTCTTGCGTTCAACCACCAGCGCCATCTCGCGGTCATAATCGATGAAGCAGATACGCGTCAGCCTTTCGTGCGCCGTACGCTGTGTCAGCTTCAGCGGTTGGAAGTAGCGCAGATACACCGTGCGTTCGCTGAGCTTCTTGTGAAACTCGATCATGATCGGCTCATCCTCAGGCCGGATGGGGCGAATGACAATCTCCTCGCCGTCTTTCATCTTCCATTTCGAAATGTACTGCGTCGGATAGGGACGAATCGCCGACCTCGGAAGCTGATCGTCTGCAACGCTCTTGTCATGCACCACCACGCGAGCATCGAGCGCCAGCAACCGCTCCGGAGAAGCCAGCACCGGATTGATGTCGATTTCCATAATCGCCGGATTCTCAATCACCAAGTCGCTGAACCGAACCAACAACTCTTCCAACGCCGCCATGTCCACCGACTTGCGTCCGCGTACGCCTTTCAGCGCTTTGTAAATGCGTGTCGTCTCCATCATGCGTCGGGCCAGTGTAGTGTTCAGCGGAGGCAGCGCCAGTGAGCGATCCTCGAACACCTCTACCAACTGGCCTCCCGTACCAAACAACAGCACCGGACCAAACTGCGGATCGAGCGACGCACCAAGTATGAGTTCATACCCTTCGGCCTGCTTGGCAAAAGGCTGAACCGTAACTCCCTGGAAATGCCCCGCTCCCTTTTTCGCCTCTACATTGTCGCGAATCTGCGTAAACGACCGCCGCACGCTGGCTGCATCCGGAACGTTGAGAATGACGCCGCCCACATCCGTCTTGTGAGTGATCGTGAAGGAATGCAGCTTTAGAACCACCGGATATCCGATAATCTCAGCAGCTTTTACCGCCTCATCTTCGCTCTCTGCAATCTCCGTTGGCACACTGGGAATCCCGTAGGCTTCCAGCAACTTCTTTGACTCATACTCCGTCAATATCGTGCGCCCACTGTTGCGCACCGTCGACAGAATCTCCGAGGCCCGTGCGCGATCCGGCTGAACCGAAGCAGCGTTCGGCGAGGGCGTCTCATACAGCCCGCGCAAGTTGTACGCATATCGCCACATGTAGTTGAAGGCGCGCACCGCAGTATCCGGGTAATAGAAACTCGGAATCCCCGCCTTGTTCAGAATTTCTTCGCCATGAGCCACCGATTCGCCGCCCATCCAGCTCGCCAGCACCGGCTTCCCAAGCCCCTTGGCATAAGGACTAAGCTGATCGGCAATCAGCGTTGGATTCGTCATTCCCTGCGGAGTCATGATGACCAGCATCCCGTCAATGCTCGGATCCTTCGCGGCAACTTCCAGCGACTTCGCATAACGCGAAGGTTCGGCGTCACCCAAAATATCCACCGGATTGCTATGGCTCCACGCTGCGGGCAAGAACCCGTTGAACTCGGCCATGCTCTGCTGCGAAAGCTCCGCCAGCTCTCCGCCGCCTTGAATCAACGCGTCCGTAGCCAGCACTCCCGGTCCACCGGCGTTGGTGACAATGCACAGCCGGTTTCCCTTGGGACGAGGCTGCTTGGATAGCACCTCAGTCATGTAGAAGATTTCCGCAATGGAGTTCACGCGCAACACTCCGACGCGCCTGAACGCTGCTTCCAAGACATCGTCCGAACCGGTCAGCGAACCCGTATGCGAAGCCGCAGCCTTAGCCGCTGCCGCCGTCCGCCCCGCCTTGATCACAATGATCGGCTTCGTAAGCGAAACTTCGCGGGCAGCCGAAAGGAACGAACGTGCGTCGCCAATCGATTCCATGTAAATCACAATCGAGTGCGTTCGCGGATCGTTGCCGAAATAGTCGATCAGATCGCCCCAGTTCACATCCAGCATGGAGCCAATCGAAACAAAGCTGCTGAAGCCCACGTTTTCACGCGCCGACCAGTCGAGGACCGCCGTGCAGAGCGCACCGCTCTGGCTGATAAAAGCGACGTTCCCCGGCTTCGCCATCGAGTTGGCAAAGGTCGCGTTAAACCCAGTTACGGGATTCATCACGCCCAGGCAGTTCGGACCAATGATCCGCATTCTCCCTTGAATCGTCTGCATGATCTCGGTTTCGAGTTGCTTGCCAGCCGCGCCCGTCTCCTTGAACCCTGCCGAGATGACGATACCTCCCGGAATGCCCAGCTCAACGCACTCCTTCAACAGTGCAGGAACGCTGTCTGCCGGAGTGCAAACCACCACCAAATCTGGAACTTCCGGCAAAGCCTGCAACGACGGATAGGCTCGAATTCCGAGTATGTTCGCGCGCTTTGGATTGACTGGGTAAATTGTGCCGCCGAAAGGATTGCTGATGAGGTTCCAAAGTACGCTGCGTCCAACCGACCCCGGACGCTCACTGGCCCCAACCAGAGCCACGCTGGTTGGCTTAAAGATTGGATCAAGTGGGTGGCGATCTGCTCTCAACACATCGTGCGCAGGACTGACATTGGAAACCGGGAGCTTACCAATAGGACTCATGGGGAAACATCACCTTTCGAAACCGCACAGCCTCATCAAAAATCCTACACGGGAGACGCCAAAATCGGAATCACGAACACACTGTATTTCTCAAATGAACCAGCGCCTTTCCTGTGCTTTCGAATTGCGAAAACTCGCTCAGTAGCCATGGCATCCGAACTACTTTACCCAACCTGAATGAAAGGCACTCAGATCATGCCGGAAATCGCAGAAAATACAACAGATGTGCAGGAAAGCCACGGCCTGCAACCGCAGGAAGCCGGAGGCCGTGAAAGCCACGGTCTTCAGCAACAGTGGGCGAGCCGAGGTTCCACAGTTGGAAGCATTGTGGCCGGTGCCGCGTTAGCCGTTTACGGCATCAGTCGCAAGAGCCTCGGAGGGACCGCCCTCGCTGCCGTCGGAAGCATCTTGGCCATACGAGGCGTCCGCCGCGCCACTGCACCGAATCCAGTGCATATAGAGCGCAGCTTCACCATCAACCGCCCTTTAGAAGAGGTATTCAGCTTCTTCCGCAACTTCGAAAACCTCCCCAAGTTCATGCAGCACCTCAAAGAAGTCCACATCACCGGAGACCGCACCTCTCACTGGGTGGCCTTTGCCCCTCTCGGAGTGGAGCTGGAGTGGGATGCTGAGATCCTCGAAGAGGAGCAGAACCGCTTCCTCATCTGGCAGTCTCTTCCCGGCGCGTTGATCCCCAACCGAGGCTCGGTGCAGTTCCGTGCAGCCAGCGAATACCACGGTGGAACCGAGATCACCGCTGTCCTCGATTACGCTCCTCCAGCCGGAAAAGGTGGGGTTCTTTTTGCCCGTGCTTTCGGACGCGAGCCAGGCATGCAGATCCGTGAAGATCTCAGACATCTGAAGCAGTTGCTGGAAGCAGGCGAAATCCCCACGACCCACGGCCAGTCCCATGGACGCCGAACCGCATTCGTCCGCATGATGAAAGCCGTCGCCGAGTCGACAAAACACAAAGGCGAAGCCACCGAGTCCGGCAACGAACAACCATGGGCCGTAGGCAGTTAATCCGTCCAACATCACCGGAACGGATTCCCCAACCATCGATTTATGAAAGATAGGGAGCTAGGCTATGAAAGCAGTTTGCTGGTTTGGCAAGCGAGACATGCGCGTTGAACACGTACCCGACCCGAGGATTCTGAATCCCCGCGACTGTATCGTACGCATCACGCGCTCCGCAATTTGCGGCTCAGATCTGCACCTCTATAACGGATACATACCAACAATGGAGCAGGGAGACATCGTCGGTCACGAATTCATGGGCGAAGTCGTCGAAGTGGGCAGCGAAGTCAAGAAGTTAACCGTGGGCGACCACGTTGTAGTTCCCTTTACCATCTGCTGCGGTCGATGCTTCTTCTGCAAACAGGGAATGTGGTCGGCATGCGACAACACCAATCCGAACGCCTGGATGGTCGAGGCGCAATACGGAACCAGCGCCGCCGCCCTCTTCGGCTACTCCCACCTTTATGGCGGATACGCCGGAGGACAAGCTCAGTACGCGCGTGTTCCCTTCGCCGACGTTGGCCCCATCAAGGTCCCCCAGGGAATCGATGACGAAAAGGTCCTATTCCTCTCCGACATCTTTCCCACCGGATACCAGGCCGCAGAACAATGCGACATCAAGCGTGGACAGGTAGTAGCCGTCTGGGGATGCGGCCCCGTAGGCCAGTTCGCCATCCGCTCCGCACAAATGCTGGGAGCCGAACGCGTGATCGGCATTGACCGCTTTCCCGAGCGCTTGCAACTCGCCGAAAAATCGGGAGCCGAAGTGGTGAACTATGACCAAACCGAAGACTTGATCGAGACTCTGAAAGCCATGACCGGAGGACGCGGCCCCGATGCCTGCATCGACGCCGTCGGCCTAGAGGCGCACGGACACTCCGTTGATTACTACCTCGATTCCGCGAAGCAAAAGGTACATCTCCAGTTGGAGCGTGCCAACGTGTTGAGACAGGCAATCCACGCATGCCGCAAAGGAGGAACCGTGTCAGTGCCAGGAGTCTATGCGGGATCCATCGACAACTTCCCCTTCGGCGCAGCATTCGGAAAAGGCTTAACGATCCGAGGCGGACAAACGCACATGATCCGCTACATGCAGCCACTTCTGGAACGCGTGCAAAACGGTGACATCGATCCGAGCTTCCTGATCACCCATCGCGTAGCACTCGAAGACGTCCCGGAAATGTATAAAACGTTCGTAAACAAAGACGACCACTGCGTCAAAGTGGTCATCGATCCTTGGGCACAAAAAGCCGCCTAAATTCATCGTCACCCTGTCGCGCCTGCGGCAGGGTGGCACCGTTAGCGCAGCAAACAGTTCTTCGTCGCGCGAACATCTCCGCACCGATCCATACCGCATAAATAGAGGACCAAACTGTCAGATCAGCCAGCTTTTTTCTCTGGTGCTCTGAAAGTGCTTGGCTGCGTTGGAAGACAAATATCCCCCTCTTCACTTGGCGTTCACGGACCGTTCACCTTCCAGTAACGTACTTAGGCTACAAGGTAAGTACCTGAAAGTTTATGAACAGGAAAAGGGACAGACTTCTAGATGAATACACTCAAGCTTTGGGCTGGGAGTTTAACCATACTCGCCAGCCTCCTCGGAATGGCCGCCTGTGGCGACAGTTCGACTTCCTCTAAATCCACCTCCACAGTGTCAGTTTCGTTGTCTCTGCCGACAGCGGACAGTTCCCCGACAGTCGAACCGACTGCCCCAGTTCCTGCTGCCAATGTGACAGCCATCGTCGATGACTACAAGAATCAGATCACGAATACCGTTCCAGCCGTCTCCGTGCTCTCCGCCTTCAAGAATCTTTATACGCCGGGAACAGCCTGGAATAACGGAACCATACTCAACAGCACCGTCATGAGCTACAACAACCAATACGTGGTGAATGTCACCAGCGAGCGCTCCTTGGAACAGGAAATCGGAGCCTACTACGATGACCGCCGAAATCAAAGCTATTCTGTGATTGACGGACTCGGCCCTCTCACATCGACATATCTGACCGGGGCGACCTCTGTTGCGACCATCCCTGCATTCGATACCACGACCTCGACTACTGAATACGATGATTATGGCACCGGCAATGCGGGTGGAAGCTTAACCTCTCCTCTGGGTGATGTGGTTGCGCTGGTAAACAACATTCGCTCGTTTTCTACCACCCCTGCAAAGAATGCCTACAACTATCCGCGTCCGTGGAGGTTGAACACTACAGGTGCAGTGGATGATTCGGGCAATACAGACACTGAGACTGTCACTGTTGTGAGTTCCGCCACCACCACTGCAAAACGGACGTGGGATATTTTCAACTCAAGCGTTCAGCTTGCTCCTTCGCTTAAGGTTGTTCGCTCCACAACTCCGTCCAGTGATGGTGCTTTCCCGAGCGGTCACACCAATGCGGCTTATTCCGCGGCGTTGGCGCTGGCCTACTCCATTCCTGAGCGCTATCAGGAACTGCTGACGCGCGCTTCGGAACTTGGAGACAACCGCATTCTCGCGGGTATGCACTCGCCACTCGATGTCATGGGCGGTCGCATGACGGGTACGGCCTGGGCCTCTGCAATCCTCTACAACAACGATATGTCTAACACCACGAGCCCGGCCATCTCGAAAACCGACGCTTACACCGCTGCTCACACTTACGTCTATGCACAGACCGCAACTTCCGCGAACTCTCTTTACAGTTACGCTCACAGTGAAAGCAACACCCTTGACCGATTCGCCGACTGGGCGACAAACAAAAAGAACTTCACGGACCGGCTGACTTACGGCTTCCCGCAGATCAACTCAACCACCAGCTCCATGCTGGTTCCCAAGGGAGCAGAGGTTCTTCTCGAAACCCGCCAACCGTATCTTTCGTCGAACCAGCGTCGCTGGGCACTCTACACAACCGGAATCGCTTCCGGTTATCCGGTGCTGGATGACACCGAAGGTTGGGGCCGGCTGAACTTGTTTGCGGCCGCTGATGGATACGGTGCACTGAATGGAAACGTCATCGTCACGATGGATGCCACCCAGGGCGGATTCAACGCGAGCGATACGTGGCGCAACAATATTTCCGGGAGCGGAAAACTCTTCAAGCGCGGTACCGGAGTCCTCACGTTCGCAGGCAATAACACGTATTCCGGTGGTACTCAGGTTGACGCAGGTACCCTTGTAGCCGACTCAGCTACGGCTCTAGGAACCGGCAATGTAGTCCTGAATGGCGGCACTCTCGTCAACGCCACACCCGAGGGACTGGTGATTTCCGGAAGCTACAATCAACTTAGCACCAGCACGTTGGAACTCGATCTCGATAACAACAACAAAGGTCTACTAACCATCGCTGGTATCGCGGGTTTCAAAGGAACACTTAACGTCGTCATCGGATCTGATTTCGTTCCCGTGAGCGGACAGTCCTATAAGATCATCAGCTTCGGCGCGTCTTCGGGGAGCTTTGGCGCGATCAAGTTCTCAGGGACAACAGCGAATCCAACCGCCACCGTAAAAACCGATGGCCTGTACATCACCTTCCCATAAGGTAGCCATCGAGCTACGAGATACGAAAGCGCCTCTCCTGCTGCAAACATGCGATTCAAGCAATGTTTGTATCAGGAGAGGCGCCGTGCTTTCAGTGCGTAGCGCGAAAAGGTCGTTAGAATCCACCATAGAAGCTTGCGGCAGGGTCGTGTCTGCATTCAGCGGGTTTTCGTCAGTTCGAAAAGCGCCGAACCGCCATTATGGAATCGCCCATTGATAGTAATGAGGGGGGCAACATCACTCAGCGCGCCATAGAGTAGATCTTCCTTGAACCCGCACGTACTAGCTTCGGTTTGTGTTACTGAGATTTCAACGAGGTTTCCACTCACGCTAGCCGGTGTTGTGGGACCAGGAATTGTTCCGGAGAACGAACATGCCACAACATTATCAATTGATAGCGTGAAACCAATGTTTCCCGTAAGCAGGAAAGCTCCATCGGTCGGCGTATTCGATTGCGTGAGAAGTGCCGAGAGGGTTCCAAACGCTGTGCCATCTGGATTCTCAATCTTGCCCTCCCATGCGCCCGTGAGGGGCGGCAAGTAGTTAGCTGTTACCGTCCCTTTATCGCCGTCCCCGCAACCGCCTTCCACCGAATAAGTCCCTGTCAACGAGGTCGCTGTCCCAGATGCTTTCATAGAAACAACTTGTCCATCCACGGGGGTCGAGGTCAGTGTCAGGTTCTCCCCTTTGAAGCTTCCCGCGAAAGGAACGCTGCTGAGCACATCCACACAATTCGAGGTGGTTCCGGTGCCACTCATGATGCCGGAGAGTGAATTACCGGATTGCATCAGGCTTCCGCCGAAGGTAGCCGCCGCCCCACTTGAAACAGTCGACGTAGCCGCGATGGACCAGTTCCCGCTTGTAATGCTGCCCGATGGAGTGCTGGAGCCCGAACCTCCACATGAAGTTAGAACGACACAACTCAGAAAGCACGCTGCAAATACAATTCTGGATTTCAATTCGCGTCTCCGCCCGCAAAGCGGCTTCCTAGTGCCTATTGTTTTGTGAGTTGAACGGAAGTGCCCGTCAATTGCTGACACGACGCATCCGAAACGGTGTAAGCACCAGCAATCGTCGAAGCTTGGGCCGCTGAAGCATTGGTAACGCTGCCGCTATAGATCAGCTCCGCGTTTCCGCTGCTCGCGTTCTCCACCGTGAGCAATATGTCGGTACCAACCACTCCACTCGTGGCCCAGTCCGATTGGGGTAGCGAGTAGACCGTCCCGCCCGTCGGGCAGGTCAATCCAGAAAAACTCACCGTTCCGCTCAATGGAAAAACCCCGTTGGCGTCCGCCGTAGAAGCTTGCGTCAGCGTCGCGCTCATACTCACGGTATTCCCATAATCCTTAAAGGTGGACGTCCACGTACCCGTAACCGGCGGGAGATAGCTGGCCACAATGGTCCCATGATCTCCATCCGCGCAGCCTCCCGCGACGGAATATGTGCCCGTCAGCGAAGCTCCTGTTCCCGTCGCTTTCACCGTCACAACTTGGCTGTCGAGAGTGCCCGAGGTCAATGTGAGAGTGTCGCCAGAAAAGCTCCCGGAAAGCGGCAGATTATCCTCGGCTGAGATGAAGCATGCGGAGTCGAAAACATGCATAATTCCCGACACGGACGCATCCGACTGAACCAGGCTTCCGCCAATGGAAAACGATGCTGATGACGCCGACGTCGCGGCAATCGTCCAATTACCGCTCGTAATGCTGCCCGTCGGAGTGCTGGAGCTGCTCGAACCGCCGCCACATGAAGCTAGAAATACACAACTCAGAAAGCAAACTGCGATCACAATTCTGATTTTCAACTCGCACGTCTCCATCCGCAAAGCGGACACTTCTCATTCAACAGGGGGAGACAAACAGAGTAGCACGAGTAAATCGTGATCGATTCCAGCTATCGCAGTTCAAGAGCTTTCGGAGGCAGCGGAGCTTGCTGCACAACACGGCGTCCCAGCCGTTGTCGTCGCACTCGCGAATTGACTAGAACGACCGACGCCACAGCCGCAACGAACCCTCCCAGCGTCCCTGTCCACCAAGGAAGCATCGTGAGGTCTACCGTCAACTGCAGAGCAAAGAACGTTCCCATAAACAAGAAGCAGCCGCCCAGCAACCGGAGCTGCGACAGCGCCCTCGAGTCGAGTGGCCAATTCGCCTCCTGGCTTTTGCCGCCTAACAGAGGAACAACGCGCTCTGGATGCAATTGAATCCAGCCGCCCGCCAAGGCAACCGCCGCGCCAAAGACAACGAGTATCCAGTCCAACAGAGCCATAGTCGATCACACGCCGCGATACTTTGCGGGATTCCACCAATATCAATAGTGTGTACATATCTAGTATCGGACGAACACGGGTCAGGATCAATCCCCGTTCGTCGCTGTACCTTGGGCTAAAAGGTGGAAATGGGTGCTCATCACCGCATATTCTGCCCTGCCAATGCTACAATCTTAATTCGCGGAACCCCTCGAAAACTTTCCTCCACGGACGTGATTACCTTGGCCGAAGAGATTGAACAAAAGAGCCTGACGTACGCTGATGCAGGCGTGGATATTGAACAGGCGAATCGCACAAAGCAGCGCATCAAGTACCTGGCGCACCGAACTTTTAACAAGAGTGTCCTTAGCGAGATAGGCGGCTTTGGCGGGCTTTTTCAGGTGGACAAAAAGAAATTCACCGACCCCGTTCTCGTCAGCAGCGTTGACGGTGTGGGCACCAAGCTGAAGCTCGCCTTCGAAATGGGCGTGCACCACACTGTGGGCGGCGATCTGGTGAACCACTGCGTCAACGATATTGCCGTTCAGGGTGCCACTCCATTATTTTTTATGGACTATCTCGCCGTGGGCAAGCTCGAACTGGAGATCGCTGAGAAAGTTATCAGCGGACTGGCTGAAGCCTGCAAACACAATGGCTGCGCGCTGATCGGCGGCGAAACCGCAGAAATGCCCGGCTTTTATCCCGATGGCGAATACGATCTCGCAGGATTCATCGTGGGCGCCGTTGAGCGCGAGAAAATCCTCACCGGAAAAGATGTCGAGGTAGGCGATGTCCTAGTCGGACTGCCTTCCACCGGACTGCATACCAACGGATACTCGCTCGCGCGTAAGTTGCTCTTCTCTGTGGCCGGATACACACCTGATACCTACGTCAATGAGATGAAGGGCAAGGTCGGGGCCGAACTGATGAAGCAGCACAAGAGCTACTGGCCCATCATGCGCCGCGTTGTTGATGCCGAGTGCGTAAGCGCAATGGCACACATCACAGGCGGCGGCATCACGGAAAACCTTCCGCGCGTGCTGCCCAAGGGCGTAAGCGCAGTAATCGAGCTGGGAAGCTGGCCCGTGCTGCCGATCTTCGAGCACATGCAGAAGATTGGCAACGTTGAGCAAGCCGAGATGATGCGCACCTTCAACATGGGTATCGGCATGATCCTCGTCGTCCCCGCCAAGAAGTTCAAGAAGGTGCAAACCATTCTGGACCGCGCTGGCGAAAAGGGATACGTGATTGGCCGCACCGTAAAGGGCGATCGCAAAGTCCAGTACACATAGACTCTTCACGGCACCCACTTCTCACCTAAAAGTGGGTGCCGTGATTTAAAACGCGCCTGAATAAACTCTAGTGCGCTGGCCAAATTCCAAGTAACCGCCGCAATGCCAGCAATTCCCCGACATGATACGAAGTGTGATCTACGATAAGCATGCCTTCGCGTAGAAGGTTCTGCCCTTCTCCCCACGGAAAAGGCTCAAGCAAACTTGTGCGCGGATTTCCAATGAGCTTCACCATTGCCACTCTGTCCGACAAAACCCAACCAACCGATTTATCCCATGCGTGAGCATTCGGCGGGGCCAGTTCTTTCGGCCAGAAATCGTCCGGAAAATTCAGTTCCTTGTAGGTCCCATTCTGGTTCATGCAGAACATCAGAATGTCATGCTGTGCGATTCGGATATGCTCAAGCAGTTGCCATCCGGAGTAAGGCAGCCCACCCTTTTCGCCCTGAAGCTTCGCCGGGAAGTTTGCCACGACATCCTCAAACTTCGCATGGGCATTTCCGCCGTTGAGTGCCGAAATCACTTCTTTGCGGGCCGAAATTAGTTCCCTGCGCTGCTCTTCTTCGATATCTATTGCCATGAAAAAAGCTCCTATCCGACTAGATTGATCCGCCACCGTTTTCGATGCCCTGCGCAGCTCTAATTCCTCTACATACACGGCAGATTCTACGCGCTCCTTGAGCCAGAGCTGCGCGAGCTATATTCTGAAATGCATATGACTCAACTTGGCATTCTCCTTTCAGGACGCGGTTCCAATTTCTTGGCCATCGCCGACAACATCTCCAGCGGCAAACTCGCGGCCGAGATCGCCATCGTTATCAGCAACCGCGACGATGCCGGAGGAATTGCGGCTGCCAAGGCTCGCGGCCTCAAAACGCTCGTTCTCCCCAGCAAGGGACGCAAGCGTGAGGAGCACGATCAGGAAGTAGTCACCGCGCTCCGCAACGCCGGAGTCGAGTTGGTGATCTTGGCCGGATACCTCCGGCTTCTCTCACCCTGGTTCGTGCAGCAGTTTCCGGGCAAAATCCTCAACATCCACCCCTCCCTGCTGCCCGCGTTTCCCGGCCTTGAAGCCCAGAAACAAGCTCTCGAATATGGAGTCCAGTTCAGCGGATGCACCGTCCATTTCGTGGATGAGCACCTCGACCACGGCGCCATCATCCTGCAAAAGTCGGTCCCCGTGCTTCCCTCAGACGATGAGCACGACCTCGCCGAACGCATTCTCGTGCAGGAGCACCTCGCCTACAGCGAAGCCATCTCCCTGGTAGCTGGAGGCAAATATCGCATTGCGGGCAGACGAGTGTTATTGAGCGCGGGCAACATGCCGGGCAAATGACTCCTCTAACTGGTTACACCTGCAAGAAAGGGAATCGTTTTATATGGCAGACTTCCGATTTGGAAATTACGAGTTTTCGCGACGCCAGCGAGGATACTCTACAGCGCTAAGTTTTCTGGCGATTGGGTTGGGATTGGGTGCATTGGCCGCCTTGCTGATCACGCCGAAAACCGGCAAACAGGTCCGCAAGGAAGTGCGCCGAAAATACGAGGATGCCCGCGATGCAGTAGGCACCTTTAGTGACCGCGCCACCGACATCTGGGATCGGCGCGACGAATGGGCCGAGGCAGCCAAGCGCAAAGCTGACCCAGTCACCCGACGCTTCCGTCGCGGTTGATTTCCACAACGTCAACGCAGTTTGCTTCGATTCTAAGCACGCAGCGGAGGAAAGGTGCGAGACTGTCTCGCGCCTTTGGCTTTCTAGAAATCCCAAGTGGCCCATATTCGCCATCTTTTGGCGAATGTGGGAAAACGATAACTCCCACCTATTGAGATCTTGATAGCTAAACTTTAGAACCGCTCAGTACAGATGGAAATTGACTTCCAGCATCACTTCCACCGGAACCGGTTTCCCATCCTTCGTACCGGGATCAAAGCGCCACAGACGGGCAGCTTCGACGGCCTTTTCATCCAGCCCCATTCCTAACGAACGTTGCACGCTGATGTCATGTGGCTTGCCGTCCGTACCCACGACTACCCGCAGCAGGACCACGCCCATCCACTTATTTTTGCGAGCTTCTTCGCTGAACTCGGGGTCTACTCTGTAGAGAACTTTCGGAGCGTGTACACCGCCGCCCACATGATAGGCTCCGCCGCCAATACCAGCGCCCGAACCGGGTCCCACGCCAATACCGTTTCCCGATCCAACACCACCGCCGTGGCCGTTTCCAATGCCTCCGCCTGTGCCGCCACCATTCGAGAGCGCGCTCAGCACCTTCGACATCGGATCGCCCATCTGTCCGCTCTGCGGAAGCTTAATCTCCGGCGGCACTACCACCGACGGCATCACGGCCAACTTTGGCTTCTCCATCGGCAGCACCGTAGGAGGCGCAAGCTGTCTATTCGCAAATTTCGGCAGCGCGCCCTTCGAGGCAGGATTCACGTCATGCGAACCGCCGCCACCACCGCCGCCAGCGATGTCTTTGCTGGCTGGCAGGATATAGGGGCTAATGTCCACCGTCTGCCCCACAACCTGCTTGATCTCCGGAACATGCTTGGCTGTCCAGGTCGCTCCCCAAATCAGCAGCGCGAGGATCGAGGTGTTGAGCACGAACGAGGCGACAAACGATCCCTTGCGGACTTCATAAAGCCCATAACCATCCCCAAATAGGGTCGGCATCACATCATGCCGCTGCTCTGCAGGGGCCACTTCGGGTTGCGGGTTCTTCACTTCAGTCGTGGGCATGAGTAATCATGAGTATAAATCGCCGACATGAATAATCGCGTTGAAAAAACACCAGCAGAATACCTTCCGGGCACCCGTTCCCGCCAATTCGGCAAATTAGGCAATCTGGAATTGACCACCTTGAAAATCCCCAATTTCAGGAGCAATCATGCAGGGAAAGGGTCTCAAGGAACAATAACGCGCAATGCCTTCGGCGCGACTGAGATCTCAGCCGGAGTCTCACAAAGGTACTCGCCATCTGCGTAAATCGGCACCGGAGCCTCTGTCTCAAGAAAGACCTGCCGCGAACGGAAATACCGGACCATAGGCACCTGCGGGTGCGTGCCCGAGTAGAGCCTGTGAAAGTGGTACAAAACGCGTGTTTTGGACATGGCTGGCACGAAGCACAAATCCAGTTGCCCATCATCCAATTGAGCCTGTGGCAGCATCCTAATCCCGCTCCCGTACTCCGGAGAATTTCCAATGGCCGTCAACAGTACGGGCCCGTGCAAACAAGTCTCCTGCCCAAAAGCTCCAAAGCTATGCAAGCTCAAAGTGGGAGGAGCATACCCAACCAGCCCCTGCAGAGCGGCCAGGATATATCCCCCATGCCTTCGCAACCATCCAGGCATGCGATTCGCGCGGCGATTTGTCTCGGCATCCAATCCGAGTCCGGCGATCCCGCCAAAGTAGATCATCCGTTGATCTTCGGCGCTCTCTTCCGAACGCAGCAGATCACGCCGCATAATCACCGGTCCCAGCGGACTCGATGGACGTGCAATTCTTCCGTTCGCATCGGCGAAGGTCTTCGAATCGATCGGCTCCAGTTCCCCCGGCTCAGGTCGTGCCATCGGCCTTACGACTCCCAGATCGACGCTGCGAACATTGTCGCCACGATCCAGATACCGACGCCAAGCTCTCAAAGCCGCCACCTGATTCGGAATTCCAATGCAGCGCGCAAAATCATTGGCGCTGCCCATCGGAACAACCAGCAGCGGAGTCTGCGAGTGAGCCAGCCACGGCAGCACGCGATGCATAGCACCGTCGCCGCCAAAAACCATAGCCACATCCGGCAGGTCGCCCGAGTCCAGCACGTTGCCGCGGGACACGTTCACCCTCGCATCGCAGAAGGGTTCCACGACATTTGATTTCACGTACGAATGTGTAATAGCAGCGGCGCGCACGGGGTGATTGTACCGCTCTCGGAACTGGTGTAGAAAAAAACCGAGAGCTGCTGGAAACGCAGATTTTACGACAGGTTTTGGCGCATAATTTCGACACAGTATCCGCACGCAAATGCCACTCTGATGCCGACAAGAGGGCAGCCCTGAAGCTGCCCTCTTGTCGGAGCAAAAGCGATTTTAGTTCCAGACTAGATCTGTACCCTTCCCAGAATCTGGAACCGTCACAGCCCACGAGTGAGCGTCCGGTTGGACCGAAAGCGGCAGCGGTTTTCCATCAACGATGACGCTGTTCGCGCCCGCCCAGCCAAACACCTCAACCTGTATCGAATTCCACCAAGCCGGATACGTCCCCTGATGCGGCCCCACATGCACGTGCAGTTGCCCATCCTTCACCTCGCAACCGAACTCCATGCGCAGCGAAGCCCCATCGCGATAAGCAAAGCTCTTACCGTCATCTTGATAAAGCTGCCCATGGCAGTCCGGCCCGACATAAACCCGCAGCGTCAGCGGACCTTCAGGCTTCTCGTCCGTACTCTGCACCAACGGTTCTATTGGCAATATCGTCCCCGGCCTCACGTACACCGGCAACGCAGCCAGTTCCGGATGAACCATAATTGTCGGCAACGTAGGCGCACCGTTTACAACGTCCTCCGGATTTGCAGCAGAGTTCTCCTGCGCCGTACGAATCTGCGCGCCGCTCCAGTAGTCATACCACCCCGTCGACGGGAAAGTGACCGAGTAGGCGTCCAATTCTTCCGGATAAAGCGGCGGTGCCACCAGCAGATTTCCGCCCAACAAAAACTCCGCCGAGACCGTCCGGTCCACGTCTATAGGATGTCGGTCTGGTTCCGCATCCGGAAACTCCAGAAACAGCGGGCGCAGAATAGGCAATCCAGTTCGCGAAGTCTCTTCTGCCGTGGTGTAGAGGTAAGGAAGTAGCCGGTATCGTTCCTCGATAAAGCGCCGACGAATCGCCTCCTGCTCCACTCCGCCCACCCAAGGTTCCTGATCTCCGGAGCCTTTCTCCGTGTGATCGCGATCAATCGGTTGGAACGCCGCAATCTCCAGCCATTTTGTCAGCAACTCAGCCGAAGGCGTCCCTGCATATCCGCCCACATCCGCGCCGCTCAGGGCAAAACCACTAAGCCCCAGATTCTTGAGCGTCGGAGTCGTCATCCGAAGATGATTCCACGTCGACGAGTTGTCGCCCGTCCATGTCGCCGCATAGCGCTGCCCACCCGCATAGCTTGCCCGCGTGAGTACGAACGGGCGAACGTTCGGCGCAATCTTCAACAATCCTTCATACGTCGCTCTACTGTTCTCCATCCCATACACGTTATGAATCTCTGCATGGCTCGCCGTGCGCGCAGCAAATCCCGGCTCATCGATGCGATGCTGCACATTCTCAGGCATCGTCAGCGTTGGAGACCCAAACACCGAAGGCTCGTTCATATCGTTCCAGTAGCCTTCAATCCCCATCGATTCAAAGCTCCGATACAGACCGCCCCACCACTCGCGCGTCTTCTTTTGCGTAAATTCCGGAAACACGCTCGGCCCCGGCCACACCTTTCCCGAGTACACCGTGCCATCCGGATTCTTCACAAAGTGATCGCCCTGCGTTCCGCTGTCATAGGGCGCATAGTTCTGATTCGGCAAATTGGCAATATGCAGATCCGTAATCGCGACCACATGAAAATTCTCTGCCTTCAGCTTTCCTACCATTGCCTCAAATTCCGGAAAGCGTTCGCGGTCGATCGTGAACGGACGGTTCTTCAACTGGTAGTCGATATCGAGATAAATCGCGTCCGCAGGAATCTTATCCGCCCGTAACCGCGCCGCCACTTCCAGCACGCGAGACTGCGGCGTGTAACTGTAACGCGACTGTTGAAAACCAAGCGACCACAACGGAGGCAGCGGCGTAGGTCCCGTCAGCCACGCATATCCCGCCAGCACCTGCTTCGGCGAAGGCCCATAAATCACGTAGTAGTCAACCGAGCCGTTCACCGCGCCCATCGACAGCGTGCCTGCTTCCGAGCGCCCAAAATCAAACCGCGAACGCCACGTATTATCCAGCAGCACGCCCAGCGCCTGCCCCGAGCAGAAACTCATATAAAACGGAATGCTCTTGTACAGCGGGTCCGTCGACTCCTGCCACTGATACGAGTCCGTATTCCAAAGCGTAAAGCCCTGTCCGCGTCGATCCAGTGGCCCGACTTTATCTCCAAGCCCAAAGTAGTGTTCTTCGCTTGGCATCGCCTTTGAAATTTTGAAACTCTCCCCGCGAAACTCGACCGGGCGAGCATCCTTCTGAAGCACATTCCCCTTTGCGTCCAGAACCGTCAGAGCCAAATTGCTACGATCCACCCGCACGTAAAGCAGCTTCGTCCTGAACCCCACGAATCCGCTATCGTTCGCCGCCGTCACCGCGACCAAACTCCTGCGCGCCTCTGGCAACGCCGCCCACGAAGCATCTTCCGGAAGTTGTTGACCGCGCACCACACGCACGCGAATTACATCGTCGCGCAACGCCGTCACCTGCATCTTCAACGCGCCATCGCTAACTTCCACTCCATTCGGAAGCTCTCGAATGCTAGTGGCCTGACCAGCAACTGCGACGGACTCCGACCGGCTTTCTGCCGGAATCGCAAATAGATTTACCACGAAAAACAGAATAAGAACTGGCGCGAAGCTGTGCTTTGCGGAGAGCGCCTTTAACATATGCATTGAATGAGTCCTAGAGATTTCCCTATGAATTCGGTGCGGCATTCCGTCTGGCGCAGTGTAGACCGCGCCAGACGGAATGCCGCAATGCTCGCCCGAATTATATCCGCAATAGCGCGGTTGAGTTTCTGTTCCCGCCATTGTCATCCAACACTTTATTACTGTGCAGTCAGCGGGACAGGATCGCGCGTGAGTCTGATCCAGAACGGCACTTTCGAAGGTGCCGAGACGACTTTCTTCGAAAGGTTAGGAAGGCAAGGGATTGCAACGTTCATGCCGCGGGCCCTTACTTTTCCAATAACACCATCTTTTCCGATTTCCATGAAGATGTCGGGCGGAGCAAGTGCCGGGTCAGAAGATGCAAAGCAGTCCTGAGCAATAGCTGGATATCTTTCTTTGAACTCCGCCTCCAACCGCATCCCCTCTGGAGTTTTCATGTTCGCGTCGGCCAGGCTGGCGATTTCGTTACCCTGTGCCATGCTGGGACCAGCGGCCGAAGCCCACCGCCGGGCACTCTCGAAACTCTCGCGCGAACCCCAAGTGTCCTCACTCCAAGAATCACCGATGCGTTTGATTTGATCGTTTGCCTGGATAGCATCACCCATCCTGGCAGCAGCGAAGGCAAACATGTTCAGGTTGGTCAGAGAGAATCCGTCCAGTTTTTCTGATTCGGCGTATCCCTTCGCAATTCGTTCAGCCGATATACTCTGGGAAATAACGTTGCCGGATCTGGAAATGAGAAAACACACAATCCGGAAGTAGAGTATGTCGCCTTGTGGTCCCCCGACCCGATCGGCGCTTTCTTTTGCGAACCGCTCCGACTCTTCCGGCTCCCCGTTCCATTGGGGCATCACGAAAAGAGCGTACATCCGATAGTAGTAGTAATAGTCGGGCTCAAAGGCGAGGGCGCTTTCCAGCAACGACTTGGCTCGGATTTTGTCCCACCCTTGCAGTTGGGCGACTTCTTGCATCAACCGAAACCATTCAGGACACTTTACCGGAAGCTTCCGTGCCTTCTCGAGAATCGTCTGTACCTTAGCAGTCCTGCGGGCAAAGAGCTTCCAACCGCTGTCGCTCACCGAGTCCGAGTACCCTTCGCCTCGCGCATCCCAGGCGTAGTTGATGTAGAAATTTGCGAGCACAAGTTGGGCGGTGATGGACTGCGGTTTAGCCGTGGTCCAGTTGTTAAGAATCTTTTCTAACGCCTTCCAGTCTTCCTCTGTGGCGTGCCCCTGGGGCATCCCTGCGCCGTCATAGAAAGCGTGCAGCTTCCACATTCCCCCCGAGAACTTTGCCTTGCTGCTACGGATCGAATCAGCCAACCGCTCCAACCGGTTGAAGTTCTTCTCGTAAACCAAAGCGCGGACGGAGGATGAGAACTCATGGACAGCACGGGCGTCTGTCGAGTCGTCGGCTTGGAGTCCCATCTCGACCTCGGCGGAGGCTGCTGAAGACAATCCTCTGCGCTGGGCCTGAACGCTCATATCTCGTCCCCACATAACTACTGACGACAGGAGAAGGAACGCCACCGTGAATAGCGCAAAAGGGACTTTCCGTACATCAAGTAGTGTGGGCATTAGATATCTCCGTACGAGACGCTTTTCTCGGAAAAAGCATGCTATCAGGCGGAGGACTGTCCCGGCTCGTTACTTTGGTACTTTGCCATTGCTACTATTTCGCCAGATATACCTTGGAAGGAACTGCTCTAAAGTTAGTCCGGAATCGTCGCTCAGAGAAGCCACGCTCCGCACTTCCGGCTCAATTTTTCCTGGAGATTCTTAAGAGGGAGGACAACAGCCGTCAGGTGTCCCAAGCGCGCACCGAAGTTATATTCGGCGACAACCTGGGAATCGTCCCCTCCGGCTACACATCCTTTGGAAGGCCATTCGTGCACTGTTTTTTCCGCGCAGGGCACAGCCTTCCGAAATAGCGGCGCTAGTCTTTCTTGCTGTTATCGTCTGGAGCGGAGGTCGGTGCTGGTGTCTTTTTCACAGCCGACTTGGCATTCTTAGCGGCCAGACTCTTCTGGCGCATCTTCTCGGCGAACTTCTCTCGGTTCCGTTCTTCACTGTGCTGGGACATAACTTATAGTTTACCCGCAATACATCGCCCAAACACTTACATAATCTCGCGAGCCTTACTGCTCTATGACTTTCTGCGCCAAGTCCTCCGCTGCCTGCTGCAAACTGGCGTGCCTGCCAAGATCCCGCCAGTAATACGAATCCGCACGAAACCCGAGCATTTTCTCGCCCTCTCCCGCCAGACGCAAATACGCCGGAATCACAGGAAACGCGCCTTCCTCTTGCATCTTCGAAAAAATACGCGGCGATAGCACGTGCACTCCGCAAAATGCCAGAGCCTCAACATTTTCTGCCGGACGAACCAATTCCCCCTCGGCATCGCCCTGCTTAATCCTCCCGCAAAATTGCCGTTTATCGTCGAACAGCAACAACCGCGAGCTTTTCCGCTTCTGCACCGCCAGTGTCGCCAGCGCGTCATGCGAGCGATGAAACTCCACCATCGCAGCCAAATCGATAGAGCTCAGCACATCGACATTGTGCACAACAAACGGCTCGTCCCCAGAATCTCCGAGAAAGAAATGTGCGGCTTTCTTCAACCCGCCACCCGTATCGAGCAATTCGTCTTCCCGCGAAATCTCAACGTTCATCCCGAAGTTGTCGTGCGCCTTCAAACAATCCACCACCAAATCCGCGAAGTGATGCACGTTGACAATCACGTCATGGATGCCAAAACTCTGCAACCGTCGGAGCGCAATCTCCAGCAACGTGCGCCCTGCAATTTGCACCAGTGCCTTCGGCCTGTCGTTTGTAAGAGGCTGCAGCCGAGTACCAAGCCCCGCAGCCAACACCATCGCTTTCATCGAACCCATTTCTCCTGCTCGCGATGCTGCAACATGACCTTGATTCCGCTCCTCGGACTCAATCGTTTTGCCACCTGCTCGGCCAAGTACACCGAGCGATGCTGCCCCCCCGTGCATCCAAACGAAACCATCAGATGCTTGAACCCTCGGCTCTGATAATTACTCACGCTCGCATCCACCAGCGACATGACCGAAGCTAAAAACTGATGCACGCTCTCCTGCTGATTCAAATATTCACTCACCGGAGCGTCGAGTCCCGACAACTTCTTGAAGCGCTCTTCGCGTCCCGGATTCGGCAAACTTCGTGCATCGAAAACGAATCCGCCTCCGTTGCCGCTCTCGTCCACCAGCGGCCCGCGATGGAACGAGAAACTCGAAACCACGACCGTGAGTTCCTCTGCCTCTGAGGCAATCCGCTGCAACTTCTCCGAGCCAACCATCCGAGAAAACGCATCCGTCAGCGTCGGCAACGCAATCGGCAACTCAGCGTTGTGCAGCAACCAGCGTAGGTTTTTCAGTGCATAGGGAACGCTCTGCAGGAAATGCGCCTTGCGCTCATAGAATCCGCGAAACCCATACGCGCCCAACGCCTGCATGATGCGAACATAAACATATGCGTAGTAGTGATGCAGAAACTCTTCGCGATCCAGCTTGATGTATCCGCCCAGCGCGTCAAGATAATGATCCAGCAATTGTTGCCGCAACTCCGGTGGCAGATCCGCCTTACCATCGAATAACAACGAAGCAATATCGTATTGCAGCGCGCCCTTACGACCACCCTGGTAGTCGAGAAAATACGGCTTCCCATCGCGCAGCATAATATTTCTCGACTGGAAATCGCGATACAGAAAGTATCCGTGATCCGCACTCAGCAGCAGCTTCGTCAGTCGGCTGAAATCTTCTTCCAGAGCCTGCTCGTTGAACGCAATCCCCGCCAGCCGAAGAAAGTAGTATTTGAAGTAGTTCAAATCCCACGCAATCGATTGTCGATCGAAACTCGAACGCGGATAGCAAACCTTGTAATTCAGATCCCGTCCGGCTTCCACCTGAAATCGCGGTAACGCCTCTACAACCTTGCGATACGCTTCCACCACATCACGCGGCACCTCAACGCCCGTGCGATGTTCCGAGAGAAACTCAAACAGCGTCGTGTCTCCTAAATCTTCTTCGAGATACGCGCCCTCATCAAGATCTTCCCCGTAGATTTCCGGCACCGCGAGCCCATGGCTGCGGAAGTGCTTCGAGAATTCGATGAACGCATTATTCTCTTCGCGTACGTCGTGTCGAATTCCAATCGCGCTGTGCTGATCGTTCGAGAGACGAACAATCGTGCGCCCCGAACCGCCAAGTTCGCCCTTCACCGGACGCACCACCGACGCGGCGGAGTGAAAGTGCTGCTCAAAAAGTGCTTCTAGAATGTCGATCAATTTGATTTATTCCTGACTGTCTTCTGCTTCACCAAGGATACGGGTTGCAAAGGCAAAAAGAGTTGAAAAATCGTGCCGCTCGCGCCCTCTTCCCGACAACTGCGAACGCGCAATCTTCCTCCGTGCTTGCGAACAATCTCCGCCGAAATCCAAAGACCAAGCCCCGTTCCGTTGATCCCTTTCGTCGTGTAAAACGCTTCGAACAGACGACTCTTTGTCATCTCCGTCATTCCCTCTCCCGTGTCGGAGATCGTAATACGCAGCCCCTTGTATCCGCTCTTCCAGTCCGTCGCAAACTGGCTCCGCAGCACCAAACGCCCCCCGCGCCACATCGCATCAATCGCATTCCCAATCAGATTATTAAGTACCTGCCGAATTTCCCCTTCAAGGCAGAGAACTTGTTCCTCCGTGCGATACTCCCGCTCCACCGTAATACCCAGATTCCCCAGTCGTCCCTGATACAGTGCAAGAATCGGCTCAATCATATCTTCGGCTTTTGTCTGGCTCGGGTTCGTTGATTGCCTGTGGAACCGCAGTGTATGTGTAGCAATCTGCGAAACTCGTGCAAGCTCCCGTTCGGCGGTTTCAAGATGCTCTCGACCTTGCTCCGAAATGTTTTCCGCCCTCAGCAAATACAATAAGTTTGTTACTGCCTCCAGCGGATTGTTGATCTCATGTGAGATCGAGCTAGCCAATCTGCCCACTGCCGCAATCTTCTCGCTCTGAATCAACGCGAGTTCCGCACGCTTCTGCTGAGTGATTTCCAGCGAGGCTGCCGAGATAGCTTGAATAGCGCCATAGGCGTCGTATACCGGAAAATAATTTACTGTCCAGTAGCGATGCTCTCCGGGACTCATCGGCAGTTCGCCTTCAAGCAGCGCATTGATCACAGGATTTCCCCCTGCCACCTGGTCAAACATCTCGCGTAAGCCCTCGATCGGCGCAATCTCTGTCAGAGTCTTGCCGAGAATCTGTTCCGGAGGTAGCCCAACAATCTCCGCTTGTCGACTGTTCAAACGCAAATAGCGAAACTCCACGGGGTCAAAGAGTGCCAGACCGATGGGCGCCGTCAGATAAATTGCCTCCAACTCCGACCACTGCTTCTGAACTTCCCTCTTGCTCTGTTCCAGGTCGGTCTCTGCGCGCTTTCTCGCCGTGATGTCCAGCACCGTCCCGATGATTCGCTCCGGTTCGCCCACCGCATTTAGATGGATATATCCAGTAAGCGAAACCCATCGTTCCCAACCTTCCGCACCCTTCAATCGGTGATCGTGAACGTGCAGCGTTACGCCTTGATTCGAAAGGTTCGCCATCTCCTGCCGAACCCTGTCGCGATCCTCAGGATGCACCTGCGCGAAATAGAATTCCCAATCCGCATTGGCCGCCGGGTCGAATCCGGTCGCTTCGTAAAACTCATCCGACCATTCAACCGTCTCCGACGGCAGATGCCAGTAGTAGGTCCCCAGTCGCGCGGCCTTTTGCGCCAGATGAAGCCGTTCTCCAACAACCTCCAGCTTCCGGCGCGCCATCACCTGCTCAGTAACTTCGGAGGCCACGATCAGGACATCCGAGGTCGCCAACCGCACCGCCGACCATTGCCAGTATGTGATCCCGCGAGAGAATCCTCGATGCTCATACTCCGAACTCATAAAGGGCTCGTGTGTGTCCCTCACGCGCTCGATAATCCTGAGCACATCTTCCGACTGAGGCACTACTCTTCGAAGTTCAAGCCCGATCAGTCTCTGGCTTGACCATTCATTGTCCAAGAACTTTGAAAAGTATGGATTGCTCCATTTCACTCGCAGGTCGTGATCCAACACCGCAATTCCCGCCGGCGCGCTTTCAACAATGCTTTCCAACAATTCGCGTTGTTGATCAACCGTTTCAAATAACCTGGCACGTTGTGCATCCACCAGTTGGCGCGCTTGTTGATGCGCTTCATTCTCCAGCAGTTGGCAAATCCTGTTGCATACCATCTGCAGGAAGCTCTCATAGTTCCCGTTAAAGGGAAGTCGTGGGCTTACTCCGAGAACCAACACATACTGCGATTGGAACGCTACGCCGGACGGTTGAACGTAGGCAATCTGGATTGCTTCCGGCCACGGTTCGCACACGACATTCCCGACGCGTTCACTGAAGTTGTCGACCAGTCTCGATTTCTTGGAGGCTGCAACCTCGCGAATCGGCAACTGATTTGCCATTCCCCGCACGCCGCCCTCAAGCCCTGTCTGCCCCACTAGAAACGCGTCCAGGTTCTCCATCCGGTAGATCATCGCGAATGGAACATCTTCCCGGCTCCCGGACAGCGTGCGTACGAGTTGGCCTGCGAGTTCATCGATCGTCCGCGCGCCTGCAACACCCGAGTCCAGAGCCAGAAGTGTTCGCAACCTCCGCTCGCTCAACACCTGGTCGGTAGTTTCATTGCAGACGACGAGTATGCCCTTTACACGTCCTTCGCGGTCCCGCATGGGACTATACGAATACGTCCAGAAGACTTCCTCCATCCGCCCTTCGCGAATCCTCGGAACCACTCGATCCACATTCCAAGTGGGATTGCCCGACGCAATCACTGCATCTATCTCCGGTCCAATCTGGGCCCAGATCTCTCGCCAGCAATCCGCTCCCCGCTGCCCCAGCGCCGAGGGATGCCGGTCATGACCGATGCTAGGAAGATACGCGTCGTTATAGAACTGAATTCGCTCAGGCCCCCACCATAGAAGCATGGGATACCGCGATGCCAACAGCAGATTTACGGTCGTAATAAGCTCGTCCGGCCAACTCTCGATCGGTCCAAGAGACGTGTTTGCCCAATCGAACTCTCGTGTGCGATCGGCCATCTCTCCTGAGCTGACAATCCTGTATGGCAACAATTCTCTCCGACCGCCAAAATCCAACTCTGTTAAAAAAACACTACAACTCTGCAGTATCCTTGGACCGCCGCTGAGTTGTAAAGGACACAACACAATGGCCCTGCCCTCCGAACACTTCTGGATCAGCCGGCATCCTTACAGGCAACTCTTTTCCCCTCATTGAACTCTGTTCAACTCAGTGAAGGTTTCAAAGTGTCTGGACTCGAAAATGTCACATCGAGTTTCATGTCGGGGGGGCTATTCTGGCCATGTTTTGTCGGCTAGGGTGGGGAATTCTTGACCCCACCTTCTTAGGGACTGCGATTCGCAGCAGCTATCCCATTGTGGAAACCCATTTAGTCCGTAAGGGTTCTTATGCGCTTCGGATTTTTATTACCCTTGGCTCTCTAGAACGGCGGAAAATGGTCAAGTTTCGCGTGGTAGTTGCAGGAATTCTCGGTGGGCTCGTTCTATTCTGCTGGATATCCATCGCCCACTTGGCAACGCCTCTAGGCATACTGAGAAATGGAAACGCCCCACTACGCCCGCTTCAGAAACTACAAATTGCCCCCGCGCGGAATCTTCGCCACGATCCCCTCCGCACGGATATCATGTGAGCAACATGCCACCGAGCGAAGCCATGAAAACCGCCGAACCAAAGCGTAATTTCTTCCAGACCGCGATCTACAACTTCTTCGCCATGTACCTTGGCGTCACCCCGCCCGCGCCCGGCAAAGAAGGCTTCTACGCCGCGTTGCTCTTTGGTGCCATCCTGCTTCTTGTCGGCCTCGGATACCTCATTGTTCACTACCTTCTGATCCAAATGTTCGTATAGCTCGTAATCACAGCGACTCAATCGATCTGCATATCACGCAGCCCGTCGCTAATCACGAGCTTCGGTTCGGTTGCTGCCTGAATCTGCTCTACACTCACCCCCGGAGCGATCTCCTCCAATACCAATCCAACTTCCGCCCGCACCCGCATATACCCCATCTCGGTCACAATCGTGTCCACCACCTTCAACCCCGTGATCGGCAACGTGCAGCGATTCAGGATCTTCGGCCTTCCATCTTTCGTCGCGTGCTCCATCGCCACAATCACGCGCCGCGCAGCCGCGACCAGATCCATCGCGCCGCCCATCCCCTTCACCATCTTTCCCGGAATCATCCAGTTCGCGAGATTCCCTTCGGCATCTACTTCCATCGCGCCCAGTACCGATAGATCGACATGCCCGCCGCGAATCATCGCAAACGATTCCGCCGAAGAGAAAAACGACGTCCCCGGAATCTCCGTCACCGTCTCCTTCCCTGCATTGATCAGGTCCGGGTCCACTTCCTCTTCCAGCGGATAAGGCCCCACTCCCAGCATCCCATTCTCGCTCTGCAAAACCACCTGCATCCCTTTCGGAACATGACTCGCGACCAGCGTCGGCATGCCAATTCCAAGATTCACATAGAAGCCGTCGCGCAGCTCGCGTGCAATCCTTCGCACGATATATTCACGTTTGTCGATATTCGTCTTAGACCCCGGCGTAGTGCTCATCGTCCCCTCTCAAGCTCTCTTGCGCACAAGGCGCCGCTCGATACGTTTTTCTTCGCCCACGGCCTTAAAAATCCGCTGCACATAAATCCCCGGCGTGTGAATCTGATCGGGTGGCAACTCTCCCGGCTGTACCAACTCTTCTACTTCGGCAATCGTGATCTTCCCTGCCGTCGCAATCATCGGATTGAAATTCTGAGCCGTCTTCCGATAAATAAGATTCCCCCACGTGTCGCCCTTCCAGGCTTTCACCAACGAGAAATCCGCCTTCAGCCAGCGCTCCATCACATACGTGCGCCCATCGAACTCGCGCACTTCCTTGCCCTCGGCCACCATCGTCCCCACACCCGTCGGAGTGAAGAACGCCGGAATTCCCGCTCCCCCAGCGCGAATCCTTTCCGCCAGAGTTCCCTGTGGCACTAGCTCCAAATCCAACTTTCCGCTCAGCACCATCTCTTCGAATAACTTGTTCTCTCCGACATAGCTGCCCTTATGGCTTCGTATCTGCCCCTTGCGCAACAGCAATCCCAATCCAAAATCATCCACCCCCATGTTGTTGCTGATCGTGTCCAGATCGCGCACACCTTTTTTCTCCAGCGCCGCAATCAAATTCTCCGGAATCCCGCACAGCCCAAACCCGCCCACCATCAGCGTGGCACCGTCCGATATGTCGAAGATTGCCTCTTCGGCGTTCGCAAATACCTTCTTCATCATGTCTCGCTTTTTCCCGTGAATTCTTTCGCCCTGACGAGTTCCCACGTCCTCGCACAGCCGTATCCTGGGCAAACCTACCCCACGAGGTCTGCCGCGAATTTAGATGCAGAGTTGTAATGAAAGATGAACTCTGGCCCAAAGAAAACATCGAGCCGCCGAGGGAGCAAATACACCAGCTCGACCAAACATCGCCGCGAAATGAAACTCGCCCCAGAGCGTCTCAAACGGCGCACGCTCACCGCTTGATACACCCGATCACCTTGAGGATTTCCTCCTCCCGGAGCGTAGTATCATAGTGGTTATATGGCCTTTCCTATCAAAGTCTGCATCGTCTGCGGAGACGAGTTCGAGTTGAAACCTGATAAGCCTGGCTTTGCGAATCGCTGCCCGGATTGCAGCGACCCCGAATCGATTGACCCCATAACAAAGCGCCCCATGGACGCCGACGAACGCAAAGCCACAATGGAAGCAAACGAAGCTCGCCGCACCGCAATGCGCGACCTTCTCTATCGCAAAGACAGTTAGCCCACTTCCGTCAATTCACAATAGAAGCAAATTCCGCACCGAGCCGATTCTGTATAAGTTCTATTACTAGAACTCGGCTCGTCGTGCGAGCTTATTTCATCTCCGGCATCCTCCTCCAGCCCATCTTCACTTCCAAAAACATGCACCGTAGAAATTTATATTCAGAGCTGCATATCCCCTTTCGCCTCAATCCGTTACTCACCTTTACCCCCGTCTAAACCGGTTTTTTAACACCTTGCCTCTTGACAATTTAGGAAGATGAAATCAGTATTGCACGCCGGTAATGTGGTACGCAGGAAAACCAAAATCTGAAGATGTGCGAAGAGGAACCTCTCCATGTCAAAGGATACTGAACTACTTACGTCTGGCAACACCAACTTAAAGCGGCATACAGGGATGCTAATCGCAGTGATTAGTTTCCTTTTGTTTGTATGCCTGCATGCGTCCGCGCAACTCACAACTGCGGACATTCTCGGGACAGTACGTGATAGCACTGGGGCCTTGGTACCGAATGCAAAAGTAACTCTGCAGCACTTAGAAACACACCAGGACACCGTTGCTTCGACGAATTCCGTCGGAAGCTTCTTATTCACCTTTCTAACTCCAGGACACTATTCCGTGCGGGTCGAAGCCGCCGGATTTAAAACCGTAACAATTCCCAACCTCGGCGTTGAGGCCGGTGACCGTGCCCGCGCTGATGCAACCTTGCCTATCGGCGAATCGACACAAACTGTAGAAGTTGTCGCGCAATCTCCGCTTCTGCAAACCGATAATGCCGTCGTCAGTTCGACCATCACTGACAGCTCTGTGCAAGATCTGCCATTGAATGGACGTAATTTTATCCAACTCGTACAACTCGTTCCCGGAGCCAACGAAGGTCCAGGTAACGGATTAACCAGTGGCGGCCGACCTGATGATCGCCGCTCCACCAACGGACTTTCCGTCAACGGTTTCGATGACATCCTGAACAACGAAGTCATCGACGGAATCGACAACAATGAACGCGTCATTGGCACCATCGGCGTCAAGCCATCCATCGAAGCGATTCAGGAAGTAACCGTCGAAACAAACACCTACGCCCCTGAGATCGGACGTACCGCAGGCGGAGTAGTCAACGTCCTCACCAAACAGGGAAGCAACTCTTTCCACGGCTCAGCTTACGAGTTCTTCCGCAACGACATGTTCGATGCGAGGACCGTAACTGCGACCACCGGCGGCAAGCCCGAACTTCGCCAGAATCAATTCGGAGCCAGTCTCGGCGGTCCAATCTGGAAAGACAAAACCTTCTTCTTCTTCGACTACGAGGGATCCCGCCAGGTCATGGGTAAGACCTGGATTAGCACGGTCCCGACCATCGATCAATACAACGACATCAACACAAATGGTGGCCAGGGACTTGTTTCCGCTGCAATGGCATCGGGCAACCTGCCAACCACCTATAGAGACGGAACGACAGCTACCTACACCGTCGATCCGATCGCGTTGAACTACCTCAAGTTGTATCCGGCCCCGAACATCGCGGGCCTAACAACTAACAACTACGTCGTCAATCCGCGCAAGACGCAATTCGGTACAACTTACGATGCGCGTGTCGATCACAAATTCACTTCGAACGACAACATGTACGTGCGATGGACCCAGAACAAAGTCGACACCGTTACCCCGGCGCAGTTACCCAACGTAGTGAACGGGTTAACCGCTGGCGGCGGCCGATGGAATTTCTCCGGCCCATCCACCGACAAAGCGAATCAGATCGCGATCAACTACACCCACGTCTTCACGCAAAACACACTCATGCAGTTGAGAACCGCCTACACCCGCATCAACAATCTCTCCGAGCCTTTGAACAATGGAACCAATGGCGACACGAAGGTGGGCTGGGGCAACAACATGAATTACAGCAGCGCCATTTCCGGACTCACGCCAATCGCAATGGGAGCATTCCCTGACCTTGGCGATGGCCAGTACGTGCCGCTGCAAGACGTCGATAACAGTTTCCAATATGACGGTTTCGTCTCCTACCATCATGGAAACCACGACATGAAATTCGGAGCTGGAGTCATCCGGCGTCAGGCTCGTAACATCCAAAGCTCTGCTCCGTTTGGAACTTACTCCTTTGGACTTTCATCAGACTCATTCGTAGGACCTTGGACTGTGAGTGCCAAAGATCCCACGAAGTTAGTCGGCGTCCAAGCTACGGATCCCCAAACCAAATCGAACAACCTTGCCTCTATCTTGGTTGGAGCATTCACGGATCACACCCGCAACAACGATATCTACCCTCCGGACTATCGCTCATGGGAACCAAGTTTCTTCGGGCAGGACACCTGGAAGGCGAACCGTTGGCTGACCGTTGTCTACGGAATGCGATACGACTACTTCAGCCCATTCACTGAAGCGCATAATCGCATCTCTAACTTCGATTACAGAACCGCTTTAAACGGTGGCGCACCAACCACCGCTAGCGTTGCCGCTGCCTGGCAACAAGCTGGAGTCAACGGCGTCTCCGCAACTGCCGGAATCAAGCCGGACCGCACAAACTTTGCTCCCCGACTTGGTTTCACCGCACAGCTCCAGCCTGGATTGGTTTTGCGTGGTGGATTCGGTCTGAGCTATTTCCCCGGTAACTACACCTCTAATGCAAACCTGAAGAATGCTCCTTTTGTTTCGGTGTATTCCCCCGGTTGCAATCAGCATGTTGCTTACATGATCCAGGACCTTCTCTCGACCACTCCGGCAAAGGATTGCTCTGTGACGGATCCGGCAAACGCTACCTTCGACGCCGGTCTGCCGAATCCTGTTCAGAATGGTGGGCAGAACCTCAGCAGTCCCAACCTGTCCTTCAATGCCGAGGACCCGAACCTCAAGATGGGTATTGCCAAGCAGTTCAACCTGATGATCGAGAAGTCATTCGGACCCAATGTACTTAGCATTGGTTACATCGGAGTAAGAGGAAGCCATCTTCCCGAACCGATCGATGACATCAACGAGGCAGGCCCGAATGCCAATGGCAATCCTCGCCCACTGTCAACTGTGCTCCCCAATCTGGCAGGAGTAGCTTGGTACGCCAGCGGCGGAGTTTCCGCTTATGACGGACTGCAGACATCCCTGCAGCGTCGTCTCTCAGGAGGCCTGACTGCATCTCTTAACTACACTTACGCTCACGCCCTCAGCGACGTTGTGGGTTTAAGCGAAGAAGGCGATCAGGGATGGGCCAGAGGAAGTACCGATAACATCCGTCAGACTGAATACGGCAACGCGGACAATGACATCCGTCATCGTTTCGCCGCAACCGCAACCTATGCGTTACCGTTTGGAAACAACCTCCAGGGCGTAAAGAAAACGCTCGTCGGCGGTTGGCAGACAAACGCAATTCTAGCGTGGCAGTCTGGTCACGTCTTCAGCGTTGAAAATGGCGGCGGCGATGGTGGATACAGCAACCGCGCTCGTCCGATCATCAACCCTGGACTCGACCGTCCGGACATGTTCCCCATCGGCGCAACGGTAACTCCGCAACCAGGAACTACCTGTCAAACAGCTTTCGGCCATCAGTTCTGTCCGCAAGCAATTGGACAGGTCGGTAACGAAGCGCGAAATCAGCTTTTCGGTCCACACTTCCGCCACTTGGATATGTCCCTCTTCAAGGACTTCCCGATCAAGGAAGCTGTTAAGCTGCAGTTCCGCGCAGAGTCATTCAACATCACCAACACCCCGAGCTGGATCGTCAATAACCAGAACAACGGTTACACGGCACTCGGCAATGGCTCGTTTGGAAAAACAACGGATGCAGATTCCAACTACACTCCGCGAGAATTCCAATTCGTGCTGAAAGTAGTCTTCTAACAAAATGTAATTGCTACCCTCTACAGCCAGGAGCCTCGCTCCTGGCTGTAGCTTCTAGATAACTCACCACGCACCATAGAAGTCGCCGCAAGGGTTGCTGTGCCCTTTCAAGATGTCATCCGAAAACAGGTGGCCCATATTCGCCATCTTTTGGCGAATGTGGGAATTCAGCGAGCTCACATACCGGAGTCTCTTTTGTTCGCCGTCCATTGCGATTGAATTTCTTCCACAGAGATAGTGAGTGCCTTGGCGATGTATCGTCCACAATCTGACGTGCCCGTCTTTGTTACGCCTGACAGAATCTCACGCTATTCGCGTCAGGTAAAGGGCTGACGGATTTACATAGACTGAACACGTCCGTCCTGGCTGAAAGTGCCTTACGCGATCAGTCGACTTTCCGGATGATGAAGCTACCGCTGGTCAATGCCTACCAGAGCTTCTCCCCTGGCGAGACCTTGCATTCAGTCACCGGTTGCGGCCGCTTACCGTCGAAGTTGGTTTCCCAACACTCATTCAGCATCGAACAATAGCAGGCATGAAAAGTCAGATCCTGGCTATTCCTAACTCGATTGAATGCATTGGAGAGATCGAGTCCGTCTTTGTCCGGCTTTATGGTGATGGCACCGAAATCCTGGCGAGCTGGAAGGATGCCTCCGGAAATATTGGAATAGAAAATCTGCGGATGTGCGCTCTTCTCGGTCTTGAGGTAAGCCTCGGCGCAGCAGGCGCGCAGAAGCACATTCGCATTGGTATAGAGGACGCCCTTGTAGCGTACCTCAAACCGATCGATAAGGGCCGGGCCAACGCCGTTGTTGCTGACGGTCACTTGAGAGAGCGGCTGGCGGGAGTCATCGAATTGGCGGCCGGTAAGCATAAGAATGGGCAGAGTGTTGGCCACGACCAGTTTTTGATTCTGGTCCACCATCTTCTGGTTCTGGTCCACCATCTTCTGCATCGTCCTGCCGTGCTCGATGGAGACCACGAGCGAGATCATGGAGATAAAAATAACGCTGACGCCGACGATGGCATCGAGCCACGAAATCCCGCTTCCGTGGCCATGATGGGCATGATCGTGGCCCAGTTCAGGCATCAATCCCGGCAATTCACCCTCCGAACGGACTTCATTTGATTCAGGCTGCAATTCAGATACCCGCTGCTGCTCGATGCCGTCTTCCATTACGCATCTCCCAGGGCCTAACGTGGCAAAAAGAATGATTGCTGAAGCTCGACACGGACTTCTGTGCGCAAGCGTGCACTTACTTTCCCGGACAGGCCTTTCCACTCACAATCTAACAACGAGATGATGCCGCTCCGGCGATTTCCCCAGACATTGCAATTTATCGCCGAAGCGCAACGCGGCATCCGCTACCTTGAATTTCTAAATCCATTCCACACTAAGTGGCTTCCGAGAAGGAACCTTGCGATAAGCGTACTTTCCCTCACCGATCATAAGGCAGCCACACACCGCATACCCTTCAGGAACTGATAACGCCTCCCGAAGCGCAGCATGAGCCCCAGCGACACGAGTAAGATACCCGGCCCAGCACACACCCAACCCACGAGACTCGGCGGCCAACTCAAGAAACGTCAGAGCAATCGCGCAATCCTGTTTTCCCCACTCATAATCAGCGGGCGCGCATGCCACGACCAACGATGGAGCTCCCCGCAATACAAAGTCATATCCGTTGTCCCAAAGCTCCAACATTGTCGGACTGAACCCGAAACTCCGCAGCCCGCGAATTGTCTCTTTCGACAACGCATGTACTTTGGCGAAGTCATTCACAACAATCCAGTGCAGCTTCTGTGAGTTCGAAGCCGTCGGAGCCCGTCGAGCCACATCCAGCAATGCCTCCAATGTGTCTTTGGATACGGGCCTGTTCTTGAATTCTCTTACCGAGCGTCGGCTCATCAAGAAGCCGTCCATTACTTCCGGGGTAGGCACTTCTTTGGATACCGGAAGAAATTCCTCGACCGGCAAGCCGCTATGAGTCAAAGCATCACAGGAACACACGGCAACGCAGTGACCGCAAAGAATGCACCTGCTATCCGAAATTTCCTCAGGATATCCGTCCTCGCCGAGAACCAGCGTTCTGGGTGGGCAAACTGCTATGCAAGCACCGTCTCTCTTACAAAGATTCTTATCAATTACGATCTGGCTCACGGTGTGTATCCCCTTTTACTGTTGGTCTTACTTGTTGTGTTACTCACGGTGTTATCTTAGGCCACTCGATAAAGACTCTAGTGCGACCATACCTTCGGGCGAAGATACGAATCGCGTTTTCAGCTCTTCAGAAACTTTGCAAACTCTCTTGCCTGCTCAAACTTCGCACGAAAATCAGCACTCCCCAAACTCTCGCGCACAGTCCGAAGCTCCGACTCCAAATTCTCCAGCGCCTCCGCGATATTCTCCCTATTGCTTGCCGCAATCTGCTCCCACATCGCCGGATCGCTCTGAGTTAATCGCAACATCGTCCGCAGTCCACCTGCATGAACCTGCAGCGCTGGGTTGCCCACACCGAACGCCTTCTCCAGCGTAAGAGCCAGTGCGCTCGAGAGCATCTGCGGCAGATGGCTCGTGTAGGCCACTGTACGATCATGTTCTTCAGGGGAGGCAAATGCAACACGAGCCCCAATCGCCTCCAACGCACCGCGAAGATCGTCATGCGAAGCGACCGCACCCTCACCTTCAAGCGGAGTAAGCACCCACAGGCAGTCCGCAAACAGATCTGCCGAAGCATGTTCAAACCCTGAAACTTCTCGTCCCGCCAGCGGATGCCCCGGCAAAACCATCTCCCTCGCACTCGCCCCAAAGATTTCGCGAGCCGCCGAAGCAAATGCTTTCTTCGTACTGCCCACGTCGCTCACCAGCGCCCACGGTTGCAAACGCGGCGCAATCTTCGCGAGCAGCACAATGCTGGTTTCAACCGGCACGCAAAGGAAAACGAAATCGCTCTCCTCCACCGACTTTGCTGCGTCTTCGTAACATGAATCAATTGCGCCCATTTCCAGCGCTTGACGCAGAACCTCCGCGCGATCGCAGCCCACAATGTGCGTAGCCACCTCAGAGCGGCGCAACGCCATCGCCAGCGATCCTCCTATTAACCCGAGGCCAATCACGGTAATTCGATTCAGAGTCACGAAGTCATGGTCTCGCGTTTGAGGTCCAAATAACCTGGGCTTGCATCATCAGATATCACAAACAATGTCACGAACGATGTTACGAATAATGTCACGAACGTTCCAGCACATCCGGCGACTGCAACCTGCGCATCGCCGCAAGAATAGCCGTGTAAATGGTGGCCAACTCTTCGTCCGGCAGAGGACCGTCGTTGCAGCGCGCCACGTTCGCCATCACCATCGCCTCGCGCTTTGGCTCATACACGGCCAACCGGTTTTGCTGCTTATAGCGGCCAATCTCCAGCACGCAGTGGGCTCGCTGATTAAACAGCTCAACCAGTTTCTCGTCGATAGCGTCGATATCACTGCGAAGTTTGTTCAAGTCCGTCGTGGTCATCTCACTCCTGGATTCCGCTTACAGCCCTCATCACTGCCCGTATTGCTTTACCCACGCATCCTGTTCGTCCTGCAAAGACTTGTCGATCCACCCAATGTAATTGCGACCGCCTTCGTCCTTACCCAACCACACTCTCGTCGAGGGAAGAATATGGCTCTCCCCGCCATCCAGTGAAATTGATTGTTTCGCCTCCACCGCACTTCGAGCCGCGGCCACATCAGCCGGATAGAACTGCGAGGTCATCAGGCGGTCGTTAAAGAATGTCAGCACCAGTTCGCCCGTCTGCCCCTCCACCTTCAAGTTCTTCTTCGAAATCACCAGCAGCCGATATGGAGGACGCGTGTCGCTCACCAGCGGCGTGCGATCTTCGAGAACGTCAAAGTTGCCGGCCATCATATCAAGCTTGCGCTCGACCGTCTGCAAACTTTGCCCGCTGAACAGTCCATCACCTAATTGACTAGGTTTGAATTTCTTTTCGCCAGAGCTCTTGCAAGACGAGCCGAGTATTAGCAAACCAGCGAAGACGAAAATGAGAAACCGTTTTTCTTTCATGTTGCTCGAAAGTATAAATTCACCAGACGAGAGTTGCGAGTCCCGTTGGACTCCACCCGAAGGTAATTCACGCACCTCACTCCAATCGAACCTCCACCTCAACTCCCACCATTCACACTTACGACAACATTAAATGCCCAGTGCGGTACTGACTAATTACTCTCTTCGCGCTCCGCTCAACCATGTACTCATTGTTAACCCGAGCACGAGTAATGATTAACGCATTCGACACTACGTGCTACAGCATGCGCGACTTTTACAAGTTCTTCCGCATCCCATAGAAAGAACCATTAGGTGTAGCATGATCGGTCGCGCACAACAGCGTGCACGCTAGGAGCCACAGCAATGCAAAGATCGGCAAGCGCCCACTGGCAGGGCGGATTAAAAGACGGGCGAGGGACTATCACCACTGACAGCGGAATCCTCTCGCAGACGCAATACTCATTCAGCACGCGTTTTGAAAACGGCGCAGGCACGAATCCCGAGGAACTCATCGCAGCCGCACACGCCGGATGCTTCTCCATGGCGCTCTCCGCGCAACTGGACAGCGCCGGACTGAAGGCTGAGGCCATTGATACCAAGGCCGCAGTCACCCTCGAGAAGACCGACGCGGGCTTCACAATCACAAAGATTCACCTTGAACTTCGCGCCAAAATTCCTAACGCTGACGACGCAAAGTTTCAAAAAGCCGCAGCAGACGCCAAGGCAGGCTGCCCGGTCTCGCGCGTGCTTAACGCCGAAATCACCCTAGACGCGAAGCTGGTCTAACTACCAGATCAACAGGGATCGGACTCACGTCGGTCCCTGTTTCATTCACACCAGCAAACATCTAGTGTGTACTCGTCATCCAAAGCAGAGCAGGCCCTGCTCTGCTGCGGGGCTGCGGAACCGGATGGTGCGCTTTGAAGATCACACTCTTCGGCCTGACTTTGTCTTCTTCATGGGGCAACGGTCATGCCACTCCGTATCGTGCAATTCTGCGTGCGCTGCATCGGCTCGGACACCGTGTCACGTTTTATGAGTGCGATGTACCCTATTACGCCAAGCATCGTGATTTTACTGAGTGCTCCTACTGCGACCTGAAGCTTTATTCTTCATGGGACGCAATTTCGAAACGAGCACTGGCCGAAGCCGCTGAATCCGATGTAGTAATCACTGCAAGCTATGTCCCCGAGGGTTCGCGCATCGCCGACGCGCTGCTCTCGATGGATGGTCCTCTGCGTGTTTTCTACGACCTCGACACACCCATTACACTGGACCGATTGAAAGACGGCGATCTTGATTATGTGTGTGCACGGCAACTTTCTGCATTCGATCTCGTCCTGTCCTGGACAGGTGGTGACGCGCTTCTCGCGCTCGAGCGCGATTTCGAAGTGAAGCTTGCGCGTCCACTCTTCGGCTGCGTTGATCCGGATGTCTATCGTCCAGTTGCGCCGCGCACTGACCTCCGATGCGAACTTAGCTACATGGGAACCTACGCTCCTGATCGTCAGGCCAAGCTAGATGCCATGTTCCTGGAGCCTGCGCGACTGCGCCCGAGTTCATCGTTTTTACTCGCGGGTTCTCTCTACCCTTGGGAGTGGCAATGGCCCTTGAATATGCAACGTTATGAACACGTTCCGCCGACGGATCATCCAGCGCTTTACTGTTCTTCAAGGCTTACGCTGAATCTCACACGAGAGATGATGGCAGCCTCTGGATACTGTCCTTCGGGACGTTTCTTCGAAGCCGCCGCTTGCTGTACTCCAATCGTTACGGACTGGTTTCGCGGGTTGGATTGTTTCTTCACACCCGGTGAGGAATTGCTCGTCGCCAATGACACTGCAGAAGTAATGCAGGCGCTGGACCGGTCCGACTCGGAGTTGCACAGCATGGCGAGCAGAGCACGTCAACGCACGCTCGATGAGCACACAGGCTATCAACGCGCACTTACTTTGCTTGCTGCTTTTGAGGATGCCCGTTCACCCAACCCACGTAAAGCCCAGATGGAGGCCGCATGATCGGTATTATTCCCGCTGCCGGAGCAGGTCTTAGGATTCAGCCACTCGGATGCAGCAAAGAACTTCTGCCCGTTGGTTCGCGCAACGTCGAAGGCAGCGAGCGTCCCAAAGCTGTTTCCGAATACCTGGTGGAGCGCATGATTGCTGCAGGCGCGCGCAAGATTTGCATAGTGATCTCTGCTGAAAAGAGCGACATCGTTCGGTACTATGCCGAGCGCGACTACGCTGCTGAAATCTTCTACGCCGTGCAACAACGTCCTCGCGGTTTGTGCGATGCTCTTTTCCGCGCCGAGCCGTTCGCGCGTGCGGAAGAATCCGTGCTCATCGGCCTTCCGGACACCATCTGGTTTCCAGAGAATGCCTTTCGCACCTCCGTGGATCAGGGCCCGGAAGTAAACCTGGTGCTCTTTCCAGTTACGAATCCGAGCGCGTTCGATGCGGTCCTCTGCGATGAAAGCGGAAGAGTGGAGCGCGTGGAAGTGAAGCAGCCAAATCCAGAGTCTCACTGGATTTGGGGAGCAGTTACGGCATCCGGCCGCGCCTTTCACGATCTCCGTATGCTGTGGGAAGCACGCCACCGCGAAGACGAGTACCTGGGGCATTTGCTGAATGCATACATCGCCGCCGGAAACACTGTTCACGCCACTCCAAACGGCGAACACTATATGGACGTCGGCACGATGGAGGGTTATCACAACGCGCAGGACTACTTGAGAGCACGCGAGCACAAGTCAGGGGAACCGCAGAAGCTGAGTGCCGCATAGTTCTGTATCGGCAGATGTTTGTCAGGCATCTAAAATACATTATGGCCACTACACTTGAAAAACACCGCACTTCATTCGAAACTCGTCAACTTGGAAACTCAGATCTAAAACTCACGCCAATTGGTTTTGGAGCATGGGCAATTGGCGGCGGTAACTGGGACTTTGGCTGGGGACCGCAAGATGATCAGGAGTCCGTCGAGGCTATTCAGCGCGCGCTTGACGGTGGTCTGAACTGGATTGACACCGCCGCAATTTACGGCCTTGGACACTCCGAGGAAATCGTTGCCAAGGCACTGGCTAACACCACGAACAAACCTTATGTCTTCACGAAGAGCTCGATGCGTTGGGATGCGAATCGCAAAATTTATCGCAGCCTAAAGAAGGACTCTATCCGTGAAGAGGTGGAGAATTCGCTTCGCCGCCTTAAGCTGGACGTGATCGACCTTTATCAGATTCACTGGCCCGATCCAGATGCTGAAATTGAAGAAGGTTGGGAAGCCATGGCTCGCGCCAAGGAAGAAGGGAAAGTGCGATTCATCGGAGTCTCGAACTTCAACATAGAGCAGATGAAGCGAGCTCAGAAAATTGCTCCGATTACCTCTCTTCAGCCGCCTTATTCGTTGGTGAACCCTGCGGTGGAGAAAGAGATCCTTCCGTTCTGCAAAGAGAACAACATCGGTGTCATCAACTATTCACCCATGGCCAGCGGTTTGCTCACGGGCAAGATGACGGCCGAGCGCATTGCCGCGTTGCCTGAGGATGACTGGCGTCGTCGCGCTACACATTTCAAGGAACCGAAGCTCTCACGCAATCTGAAATTGGTGGAGTTGCTACGAGAGATTGGCAACGCGCACCAGGTGCAACCTGGTGTTGTTGCGATTGCTTGGACGCTGCACAATCCTGCAATCACTGCGGCGATTGTGGGTGCGCGCAGAGGCGATCAGGTGGTCGGGATTCTTCCGGCTGCAGCTTTCCGCTTAAGTGAAGCAGAGGCCGCAAAGATCAATGAGTTTGTAAAAGAAAACCCAGCGTAATTTCAGGACAGCACCAATTCAGGCCTCCATTGAAGACGGCTTCGATGGAGGCTTTGTTTGCAGCTAAAACATTTTGATGAACATAACAATTGCGATGGTGAATCCAACGACGATCACAAAACGTCGAACCATTGCTTTGCCAATGCGACGTGCGACACCGGCAGCAGCGTATCCGCCAAAGAGTGCCGCAAACATCATGGCAAATACGTAAGGCCACACGACCATGTGCGAAGCCGCAAAGAGAATCGACGCGACTCCGTTGGTACAGAATCCGAAGAAGCTCGTTAGCGCGCTCATTTTCAAGATGTCTTCAAGGCCAAGAAACGCAAGCACCGTGAGCATCATGATGCTCATGCCCGCTCCGAAATAGCCGCCGTAAATTCCCACCGCAAACTGTGCGAGTGTAGCGCCGACAACCCAGGTCATGCTGCGGGTTCCGCCGGCATGAGGGGTGCTCTGCAAGCGGCGCTGAATGGGGGCTTGTACGGTGAAAAGCGCGGTCGCAAACAAAATCAGAAACGGCACCAGATAATCGAATAGTGCGGCAGGAGTTCGGCGTAAAAGAATCGCGCCGATGATTCCGCCCAGTATGCATGGAATCGCCAGCAACCGGATACGTGGATCTGTATCACGAATTTCACGGCGAAAGCCCCACATGCTTCCCAGTGAACCCGGCCAAATCGCGACAGTGCTGGTGGCGTTGGCTGCAATCGATGGCAAGCCAAGTCCGATCAGAGCAGGAAAAGTTACCAGCGTGCCTCCGCCTGCGACAGAATTGATTCCGCCCGCGAGAAACGCGGCTACCATGGCGATCAGAATGTGGGAGAGCGAAAGAGACATCATTCTGATTTGGATTATAGCGAAGCGAGACTTAAGTGGGAGTAGCTGGATGGATGGGGCAGCCTGATGCTGCCCCATCGAGCGCTAACTAGAATTCGTTAGACGGCGGCAACCTTACCCTGCGCCAGTTTCAACAATGACTCGTTGAAAGGTGCCGTGGCTACGCCGCGTTCGGTAATGATGGCGCGGATATAGCGGGCTGGCGTGACATCGAACGCTGGATTCTCAACCTCGACGCCGGTGGGAGCAATCTGCTTACCGCCGATGTGCGTAACTTCAGTAGAGGCACGCTGTTCAATGGGAATTCCCGAACCGTCGGCTGTTTCCAGATCGATAGTAGAGAACGGAGCAGCAATGTACATCGGGATGCCGTGTTCTTTCGCGAGAATCGCTACCGAGTACGTTCCAATCTTGTTCGCCGTGTCACCGTTTGCGGCGATGCGATCAGCTCCGACGATTACGGCCTGAATCTTGCCCTGTGCCATCATTGCGCCTGCCATGTTATCGGCAATCAGAGTGACGGGAATATTGTCCTTCATCAACTCCCAAGCGGTGAGGCGCGCGCCTTGGAGGAACGGACGAGTCTCATCGGCGAAAACGTGGATCTTCTTTCCTGCCTCGACCGCAGCGCGAATCACTCCTAGCGCCGTGCCGTAGCCTGCGGTGGCCAGAGCTCCTGCGTTGCAATGAGTCAACACTCCGCCGGATTCCGGCATGAGCCCTGCTCCGTTGGCTCCCATGGTGCGATTGGTTGCGATGTCTTCAGCGTAGATGGCTAGGGCCTCATCGATGAGCGCCTGCTTGATGAGAGGAATAGGGCGACCGCTGATGTCCTCGAAGCGCCGCTGCATGCGCCGGATAGCCCAGAAGAGATTTACCGCCGTGGGACGAGTCTCTCCCATGAGGCGGCAGATCTGGCCAAAGCCGTTGCGAAATTCCGAGATGCTGGTTACGTTGAGGTCGCGAGCGCCTAGGGCAATCCCCATGGCTGCGGCCACGCCAATGGCCGGAGCGCCACGCACGATCATGGTGCGGATGGCGTCAGCAACGGCTTCATACTTCTTGCAGGTGACCCAGGTTTCCTCGGTCGGAAGTTTTGTCTGGTCGATGAAAAGTACGCCAGAATCAGTCCATTTTAAGGTTTCGAGCACGGGGTTTCGTCCAGTCGGTTAGGTTGAGGTTAGTGTAAATGGTTTTCGTCCGAATTGTGGAGCGAACGCATTTCGGGGTAAAGGGTTGGCTTAGTGTTCCTATAAATTAAACCTTAACCTCTAGAAAGAAGACGTATGAAGTGCTAGAAACAGAGTGGGCGCACCAAGGGGCGTTCGCTGGAGGATTCTGAAGTGAAGAAATCTTTGATCGCTGTATTGGCTGGTGTTTTGCTGTTAAGTGCAGCGATGCCGGCATTTGCCGCCAAGAGACACCACAGGCACCACCATCATCACGCGCACCACTCCACACAGCGCGCACAGTAAGTTTGCTGCGAATAAAAATCCCTCCACCACGGCGGAGGGATTTTTGTATTCCTGAGGACTAATTTTTGACCTGCTCGTCCGTCAATTTATGTTGAGCGCGAAGGCTGCGCGCCATCTCGATGATTTGAATGCTGTACCCGTCAGGATCGAAGACTAAGGCCCATCGCCCGAATGGATCTTGACGCGGACCGACAGCTATCTTTCCGAAGCGGCGACGGATCTCTGTGACGGCTTGATCCATGTCATCCACATAAATGCCGATGCTCATGCCTGTAGTTGGACTTACCTTCACCTCATCTCCATCCGGGTGAAGGGCTAGGATGATGTTGCCGGCGTCGAACTGAGTCCAGTTAGGCTGATTAATGAGGAGCTTGAGGCCAAGCACATCCCTATAAAACGCTACGCTGCGCTCCATGTCACGCACAACGATCATGATAAGACCGAGTTTGCCAAACATCATTCTTTTGGACTCTCCGGGCCAAGCCTACTGAATACGGCCGTAGTTTAAATCTAATCCGGTGGCGGCGGATGGGCAATGCCGCCACCGCTCACACCTACTTGATAAGATGTCGGACGTGCTCAGCGCGAACCTCGGAAGCGGTGAAAATCGAAACAAACGGTACACCGCCAGCCGCGAGTTCCACCGAAGGACGGCCCTGCGACTCTTCGCGCTCGACCAGGCACATCACTCCCACGATTTCGAATCCGAACTCCTTGGCAGCCTCGATCGCCTGAACGGTGGAGGCACCGGTGGTGCAAACGTCGTCCACAATCACGACGCGAGCACCCTTTTCACGGAAGCCCTCGATGCGCTGACCGGTTCCATGCGTCTTCTCGGACTTACGCACGAGGAAACCATGGATTAATTCCCGCGAACCTGGCGAGACGATCTCGTTGTCGCGTGAATGAGTTCCCTGCGCGCTCAGCATGGCGACGGAGACTACGATGGGGTCGGCTCCCATGGTGAGTCCGCCGATAGCTTGCGGACGCCAGCCGCGATGGTGTATCTCGTCAAGAAAAACGCGACCAGTGAGGCGCGCGCCCTCTGCGTGAAGGGTGGTAGTACGACAATCAATGTAGTAATCGCTGGTGCCGCCGCTGGAAAGCTTGAACTGGCCGAGGCGGAAGGATTGCTGGGAGATGAGAGTGAGTAGTTGTTGACGGGCTTCAGGCATGGAATTCACCATAACAACAGGCTACCAGACAGAGCAAGCCGGAGTTCTGAACAAGCATTGGTCAAATGAAATAACTAGTGAATCGGGAAACTTGTGAAGCCGCGAGTTTGCACGAAGAGCGCACCGAAAAGCGAAGCGTTGTACCCGATATGCACCAGAGTGGAGGAGGCTAGCGATCGGAAACGCCAGCGCACCAAGGTGAGAACGGTTCCCACGATGACGATGACGGAAACCTCGATCCATGCGCCTGCGAGTTGCCCAGCGTGTATTAAGCCGAAGAACACGGATGTCACGATCATTGAGAGGAACACCCCGATGTAGCGGGTGAGAGCCGGGAAAAATAGTCCGCGAAAGAAAACCTCTTCGACAAATGGAGCAATGATAGCGCCAAAAATGGTCATCATCCAGGCGTCGAGAGGCGTCTGCAGCATCTTGTCGATGGGCATCTCTGGCGGAGTAGGGAGAAAATGAGATACCACTTGGACCACAATCGCCAGCAGCACTCCTCCGATCAGAAACGCGTGCCATCTAGCTGGCCATCGCCAAGACAGAGCATTCAGGAATCCGAGATGGAAGTAGTGGACAAAGAAGAACCACAGCGCGGCAAGTACCATGACATATCCGGCCAACTGCGCGGGCAAAACCACGCGCGGGTTCATGGCGAGATCGATGGGACGAAGAAGTCTGAAGCTGGGAAGATGCCGGGCGATAGACATGGAAATCAGCAAGCAGAATAAACTCGCAAGCACGGCCGTCACGAATGTGAGGAGGACGATAAACATCCCAAAGACAGGTTCCGGCTCGGGAGCGAGCGGCCAAGGGCGTGGCGCGGGCTGTGCAGGAAGTTGCTCGCTTGAAGTCGACACGATGCTGCTTTCGATTGTAGCAAGGGAAGCAGCCTGAAAGTGTTGCGAGATGAATATGTAAAAACAAAACGCCTCGGCTCGAAAAGAACCAAGGCGTTTGTTTGCGGTGCTAGAAGCTAGGCTCCTGCTTTCTTTTCGATCTTCGCCCACGTGTCTTTGAGCGGCAGAGTTCGATTGAAAACGAGGTTGCCAGGCTTTGAATCCAGATCAACGCAGAAGTAGCCGACGCGCTCGAATTGATAGCGATCTCCGGCTTGCGCGGTGGACAATGACGGCTCCAGCTTTGCGTCGAGCACGGTCTCCAGCGAGTTTGGATTGAGATTGCTTGTGAAGTCCTCACCTTCGGCGAGCTGGCTTGGATCTGCCTTGGTGAAGAGCTTGTCGTAGATGCGAATTTCCGCTGCAAGGGCGTGCTTGGCGGCGACCCAGTGAATAGTCGACTTCACCTTGCGTCCGTCAGGAGAGTTTCCGCCACGACTGGCGGGATCGTAGGTGCAATGTACTTCTGTGATTTTTCCGTCGGCATCTTTCACGACGCTCGTCGCGGTGATGAAGTATGCATTGCGAAGGCGAACTTCTTTTCCCGGTGAAAGACGATAGTACTTCGGAGGTGGAACTTCGCGGAAGTCGTCCTGCTCGATGTAGATCTCGCGCCCGAAGGGGACCTGGCGAAGTCCGGCATCTGGGTTCTCGGGGTTGTTCGCTACTTCCACAGACTCATCCTGGCTTTCTGGATAGTTGTCGATCACAACCTTCAAGGGACGAAGCACGGCCATAGCGCGCGGAACTCGCTTGTTAAGGTCTTCGCGTTGGAAGTGCTCAAGCATCTCGATATCAGTGGAGCCGTTGGTGCGCGAGGCTCCGATAGAGGCACAGAAAGTGCGGATTGCCTCGGGAGTGAAGCCGCGACGACGGATGCCAGAGATGGTCGGCATGCGCGGATCATCCCACCCGTGCACTCGCTTTTCCTGCACTAGCTGCAGCAATTTGCGTTTGCTGAGCAGAGTGTAGGTAAGGTTCAAGCGGTCAAATTCAATCTGCTGCGTTGGGAAAATTCCAAGCTGCTCGATGTACCACTTGTAGAGTGGTTGGTGGTCAGTGAACTCCAAAGTACACATGGAGTGCGTGACCTTTTCGAGTGAATCCGACTGGCCGTGTGCGAAATCGTACATCGGATAGATGGGCCACTTGTCGCCGGTGCGGTTATGTTCCGCGTGCAGAATGCGGTACATGACCGGGTCGCGCATGTTGAGATTCGGTGACGCCATGTCGATCTTGGCGCGCAGAACCCGTGTGCCGTCGGGGAACTCTCCGTTGCGCATGCGCGTAAACAAGTCGAGGTTCTCTTCAACGCTACGGGTGCGGTAGGGACTGTCTTTTCCAGGCTCGGTGAGAGTGCCACGATGCTGGCGAATCTCCTCGGCTGTGAGGTCATCGACGTAAGCTTTGCCTGCATTCACTAACTGCACGGCCCACTGGAAAAGCTGATCGAAGTAATCGGAGGCATAACAGAGACGATCCCACTGGAAGCCGAGCCAGCGCACATCCGTTTGGATGGAGTCTACGTACTCCTGCTCTTCCTTCTCGGGATTCGTGTCATCGAAGCGCAGATTGGTGAGGCCGCCGAACTCGTCAGCCAGGCCGAAATCAAGGCAAATGGCTTTGGCGTGGCCGATATGCAGGTATCCGTTTGGCTCTGGAGGAAAGCGAGTCTGGATAGTAGCGTCGCCATACTTCTTCGTCTTCAAGTCCTCGATGAATATCTCGCGAATGAAGTTGGAGGGATGGGGGGCGGACTCGGCGGCAACGTTTGCGGGTTCCTTGCTTTCCTTATTCGAAGTAGTCATGACTCACATTCCTTTACGTGCGACACAGGCAACGATGAACGATGAATTCTGAGTAATAAAACGACTTATAGTTTTGCGATGGCCTGGGCAATACGCTCCAGGCAGACTTCGCGTCCCAACACTTCCATGGTTTCGAACAACGGCGGCGCATTTTTGCGTCCGCAAACAGCGACCCGGATGGGCTGGAACATCGGCCCGGCCTTCACTCCAAGGCGCTCGGCAGCAGAACGCAGGGCGGATTCGAGCGAGGCGTGATCGAAATCCGTGGTGGCCAGCAGTTCGCTCGCTTCCGTGAGAATTCTGCTGGCGAGTGCTGCGTCGCCCTTCTGCGGAATCAGTTCAAGTCCATCGTACGGGGGAAGCTGCGAGGCAAAGAAGAAGTCCGCTGCAGTATTTGCCTCACGTAAGAATTTGATGCGCTCTCGAATCAAGGGCGTGACCTGCTGAAGCTTTTCTAGAGTTGCGGGCAGCCCTGCTTGCTGCAGGAACGGCAACAAACGCGATGAAAGTTCCTCGACTGGCAGGGCGCGAATGTGCTCTGCGTTGAGCCACACGGCCTTGGGATCGAAGGGGTCTTCTTCCTTGAAATTCACGACGGCATTGGCGCGGTTTACGCCCTCCAGTGTGAACGTCGAAGTCAGTTCTGGCAAAGTCAGGAAGTCACGATCGTTCTTTGGCGACCATCCCAACAGACACAGGAAATTTACGAACGCTTCAGGCAGGAAGCCAGCATCGCGATAGGTGGTAACGCTGACGACTGGTCCGTGGCGGCGCTTGGATAGCTTTGTGCCGTCTGGTGCTACTAGGAGGGGGAGATGCGCAAACTGCGGTGGCTCGGCTCCGGTGGCCTCCGCGGCTGCCTCGAAAATCAGCAGATGCTTGTAGGTGTTCGAGAGGTGGTCCTGCCCGCGAATGATGTGACTGATGCGCAGGTCGGCGTCATCGGCACACGAAGCCAGATGATAGGTGGGCATGCCATCGCTGCGGAGCAGAGCGAAATCTTCGACTTCATCGGCGAGCTTTGTCTGTTCACCATAGACGGAATCCACGAAGCGCAGCACCCGGTCATGCCCGCGCGGTACTCGGAAACGGAGCGCGAAGGGCTCTCCGGAGGCAGCGCGGCGATCACTTTCGGCGCGAGACAGATCACGCATGCCGGGATTGAAGAGCCAAGCGCCTTGCGGGCCGCTTTTATCGCTCTCGCCACTGTGGGCGGGAGTGAAGTCCCGGTAGGCATGGCCTTTGGCAAAGATCGCTTCGGCTACTTGTCGATGTAAGGCCAGTCGCTCGGATTGTTTGTATTCCTCATCCCAGGAAAGACCGAGCCAGCGGAGCCCCTCGAAGATGGAATTAACACTGGCATCCGAGTTGCGCTCGACGTCGGTATCGTCGAGGCGGAAGACCATGGTTCCACCGTTATGGCGGGCATAAAGCCAATTGAAAATGAATGTGCGCGCGCTGCCCACGTGCAGGAAGCCGGTAGGAGAGGGCGCGAATCGTACTCTTAACATAAGGATTGAGTATAAACGCTGGGTGGGGGATGCTGCCGCACGGGCGCAAATCAAAGCCCCGCACGCGTCATCTCGCACGGGGCGTTTTTGAATTCTTGCTCGTTTAGCTGCTGGGCTGAACTGCTTTGGCCTGCCCGACCTGAGGCGCCACTGCAGTCCTGGCTGCGCTCGCGTCTGCTGCTTTTTGACGTCTGAGGAGCTTTTGTTTCCTAAGACGATTGTGTCTCGACTTGTCTCCGCCGTATGCAGACATGGGAACCGCTTTCTATGTACATCATTTACTTGCGTAGTGGTATGCAATCATCTCATATTGCGAGAAATATCTCTTCCATTGCCCCCGTCCGGCTTTATTGTCGGTGACTAGGCTTGCTATTCGTACCGCATGGTACATATAATTTCTGCCCGGAAAGCGAAGACAACTCACAGGTACGACAAGTCATGCCTGCCAAGATGAACCGCAGTGCAACAGAGATCGTGAAGGTTCGGCGAGGACGACCGCCCCGCGCTGAAGCCGAACATTACCGCGAGCGCATTCTGGACGCTACGACTGCCGTGTTTCTGGAGAAGGGATTTGAGCGCGCCAGCACAAATGAGATAGCGCGGCGTGCGCAGACTTCAAAGCAGACACTTTATGCGATTTTCCCCACTAAGGCGGATCTCTTCGCCGGGGTAATGAGCGCTCATACTGAACATCTGTTTTCCAATCACACCTACTACATAGAGTCGGGAAGAGCTCCCCGTCGCGTTCTCACCGAGATCGGGTACATGGTGCTGAACATGTTCAGTGCTCCGGAGTTTCTGGCGCTCTATCGGATCATGGTCGCGGAAACTTACAATTTCCCTGATCTGGCGCGTGAACTGTGGCGGCAAGGGGTCGAGTGTGGCAATGAACTTCTGGCGGAATACCTGGAGAGCAAGCACATCGGGGGGCCGAATTACGACAAGTCCGCCGCGCAGTTCGTCTCGTTTGTCCTCGGAGATTTCGTTCTTAACGCAATGCTCAACCCTGATCTTGAGCTGAGCGACCGGGCGGTCCGGAGACGAGTGCGGGATGCTGTGGAAGACTTCCTTCACCTTCATCCTGCGCCACGAGTGCGAAAACAGGAGAAGCCCCGTGGCACCCGCAGCTAGGACTCTGGCCGAAGTGGATCAGGACCACTGGCGGCCCAGTGTCAATCCGTGGCTTATAGCCCTGTCGGTGATTGTGCCTACTTTCATGGAGGTGCTGGACACTTCGATTGCGAATGTGGCGTTGGACCACATAGCGGGCAGCATGTCGGCTTCGTACTCGCAGGCGACGTGGGTGCTCACGTCTTATCTGATTTCGAATGCCGTGGTGCTGCCTCTGAGCGCCTGGTTGGGAAACCGTTTTCAACGCAAGCGTTTTCTGCTTGCTTGCATTTTCATCTTTACGACGTCATCTCTGTTCTGTGGCCTGTCTGTCAATCTTCCTATGTTGCTGTTCATGCGTGTGATACAGGGTATCGGCGGTGGGGCGCTGGCTCCCATATCGCAAGCCATCATGATGGAAAGCTTCCCGGCCCGCCAGCAAGGAGCGGCACAGGCACTTTTCGGTCTGGGCGTTGTGGTAGCCCCGGTCGTTGGTCCGATTCTGGGAGGATGGCTGACTGATAGTTACTCCTGGCGATGGATTTTCTACATCAATATTCCCGTTGGGCTTTTTGCCATCTGGGCGATTCAAAAGACCGTCGAAGACCCGCCGTGGGTTGTCAATTCCGAGCCTGGGCCGCTCGACGCAACTGGCTTTGTCGCGCTATCGCTCTGGCTAGGATGTCAGGAAGTCTTTCTGGACAAGGGACAGGAAGACGACTGGTTTTCATCCAAATTCATATCATGGCCGTGCTTGCTGTGATTGGCTTTATTGTCTTTATTTCGCGAGAACCAAAGACTGAAAAACCAATGGTGAACCTCCGCATCTTCCGCGTGCGCAATTTCGCGGTAGGGACAGTGTTGATCTTTCTCACAAGCCTTTTGATCTATGCAATTTCCTTGACTACTCCACAGTTTTTGCAGGAGCTCATGGGGTACTCCTCTTATACGGCGGGCCTTGCCGTTGCGCCAATAGGGGTGGGCGCTGTGATTTCCATGGTTATAGTTGGAAAGCTCGCGTCTAAAATAGAGCCTCGTAATATTCTCATCTTCGGTTTCTTGATTTTCGCCTTCGCAGCTTATCAGTTGTCACGGATATCGCTCGACATTGCGCCTTGGACAATTTTCTGGCCACAAGTTTTGGCAGGGTCCGCCATGGGCTTTCTCTTCGTTCCGATTAACATGGCCGGGACCGCGCCTTTGCGACGTGACGAAATCGGTTCGGCTACCGGTACTTTCAACCTGATGCGCAACGTTGGCGGCAGCGTAGGCATAGCGATGGTCAGTACATTCCTCGCGCGACGAAGCCAAATCCACCAGAACATGATTGTGCAGCACCTCTCAATAGGAAATAACCTAATGATGCAGCGACTGCATGGCATTCAGGCATTCGTGTTTCTCCGAATGCCTTCTTCTGGTGATGGCATGGGTCCGGCGCTTGGGGTTTTGTACCGTATCCTACAGCAACAAGCACACTTACTAGCTTTTACGGATGTGTATGAAGGGTTGGTGATCGTGGGACTAGGCGCATCTTCGCTGGTGTTCCTCATGCGCAAGGTTGAGATTGAAAGAGTTAGCCTCCGCGTTGAAAACCGATTGACCAAAGATTCGGATATAGGCGCGGCTTCGCGTAGAGTGGTTGCGGGAAAGCTCGAAAATACCGTAAAATGAATTGTTCGGGGCGAAGTCCCGGTTTTGACTATAAGGATACAGGTAAGTATGGCGAATCATGTTTCGGCGCTGAAGCGCGCACGACAGACGGAAACCAAGACGGCGTTCAACCGCGCCAACAAGTCGCGTATGCGTTTAGCGCTGCGCAATCTGCGCACCGCACTGACCTCCGGCGACAAGACCACGCTGGATACAACGTTCCGTGAGACGGTTTCTGCTCTGGATAAGAGCGTGCAGAAGGGCATCCTGCACAAGAACACAGCTTCCCGCTACAAGAGCCGCCTTTCGGCTCGCGTGAAGGCTGCAACCGCAACCAAGTAGTTTTATCCGACAATAAAAACGGCAGACCTCGCGGTCTGCCGTTTTTATTGTCTGCGGAACTTTTAATCGAGCAGTCCGACCTGCTGCCAGGCCGGACCGAGTTGTCGGGGTTCGGCGGCGAGGTCGAGGATGAGGTTCTCCAAGATAAGTCGCTTACTCGGAGGATTCGAACGCAGAGCGGCATCGGCTCGCGAGATGAGGCGGATCGCTCCGGTGAGTTCGCGTCGAGACTTGTAGCGGCGTGATTGCCGGATGACGTCTTCAGCGGCGAATGGCGGGATGCGGAATCCCTGCCACAGCACCTGATAGAGAGCGCGGGTGTCGCGTACGTTCCGCTCAAGGATGACCAGCATCTGGCGGAAGGTTCGGGCAAGCATGTAGAGATGGCCGATGGCGGCTTCGTCGCCGTCTCCGGTGGAGAGCATAGCGTCGAGAATTTCAAGGGCGCGCGCTCGATTGTGTGTGGAAAGAGCGTCGGTGAGTTCGTAGAGGGTGCGCTGTTTGGCGGCCAACACCATGGTTTCTACGTCGCCAAGAGTGATGCGTTTTTTCTCGCCCACATAGAGCAGCAGCTTCTCCAGTTCATTGGAGATCATCATCATGTCGCCACCCAGTGAGTCCACGAGCTCGTGCGATGCGTCCGGTTCAATCTTCGTAGAGTGGACGGCGGCGGTTTCGTTCAGCCACTTGATGGCCTCGCCCTCTTCAACACGGGCGAACTCGACGATAGGGAAATGCTCACCGAGGGTTTCGCGGATACGCTCGTAACGTTCTTTGTCGGTCATCTCCATGCGGCGAAGGTCGGCCGGAATGCTGATGTGGTCGGCAATTAGGATCAGGAGCGCGTCGGGATTAGGATTCTTGAGATAGCTGACAAGAGCGGCAAATTCGGCGTCATGCTTGCCGCGTCCGTAGAGGGCCTTGACTCCGCGAACGAAGAAGACCTGAAAAGGTGCCATGAGAGATGGGGTACGGGCACGGTCAAGGATTTCGACGACTTCTGTCGATTCAAGGTCGAACTCATAAAGACTGAATTCGCGCATCCCTTCGGGGATCAGGTGCTCGAGAATAGCCTCACGGCAGGTACGACGGAAAAAGCCTTCATCACCGATGAAAACGTAGCCGGGCTTTAAGTTGTGTGAGCTAACCTCTTTTACGAAGCGCTCGACGGGGGCGAAGGACTTCAAGCTAAAACGCCTCCAGAATATTACTGACCAGGGTGCGCGAAAAATCGCGCGAAAGACGATCCATAGCCGGTCCCTGCTCCTCGAAGAAGCTGACGAGTTCGTTTGAGATCTGGTACTGATCGCGGAAAACGTAGTTGGAGTTGCTATATAGGACACGGCCATCGCGAGCCGTCAACGTTACTTTGACGATGAGAGTGACCAAGCCGGTCGAAGCGCGTCCGGTCACAGAGTCGTAAGCTACGGGCGCGACCTCGGCAGACACGACCGAGCCATGAAGCACCGCATCGGCATCGGCTTCCGATTGGACGACCCGGTAATGGGTGCGAGTGTTGAATTCGCGTATGACCGCACTGGTGAGGCCGGTTTCCACGTGATAGGTGTGCGTCTGGTTCTGGAACGATGGAATCGCCAGGATCTTCACGTCCGCTGGTAGCTGCGAACGGGTGCCTGCCACATGATAGCCACCACAGGAGGCCAACAGCAGCATGCATCCGATGGTTGCAATAAAGGTCAACCGGCGGCGATTTGAAGAGTGAGACGTCATTGCAACTGCCCTCGCGGACGGGTCTGCACCATCTCTTCGGCGCACTCAACGGCCTGAATGGCCGAGACGCGGAGATTATCGCAGGCCGCAAAGACCCAAAAGCCGTTCCCGCCATTTCCGTCGGAACGAACGCTGGCGAGGATTTCCGACGATCCGGCAATACTCACGTTGCTGGGGAATTCATCCTGCTCACTGGTCACCGTGACATGCGCTCCGGCGAGCACAGCTTGCAACTGAGCCTCTGTGACCTCGGCACCCATCTGCACGAACATGGCAAAGGTGTAGCCATGGAATACGGGCGCTTGAACCAGAAGAATGGCAGGCAAGGAGACTTCGCCTCCAACAATAGATCGGAAGTGTCGCACAATACGCTCCTCGATCTCTCGAAGAGGTGGATGGGCGCTCTCAAGGGGCTGTGCAAACAGATTGAAAGCAGCCTGAGTTCCGAAGACTGCGCTGGGCATTTGTTGGAAGCTGAGTAGGTTTACTGTCTGGTCATGAAGCTCATCCATGCCGGGACGCCCGTATTCCGAAGCAGGTTGCCCAATGACGGCCGAGGCAATTTGGATCGGCGCAGCTTTCTGCAGACGCGCCAGCAGCAAGGCCATGACAACGGCCGCCGGCTGCGCGATCACAACCGGTACGGATTTTAGCGCAACTTCATGAGTGCGTCCCAGTTCACGCTCGATCCAAGGGGCGCGGAGAACGATGTCCGTATTGTTTTCGAGCGCGTAGCTGATGTCGATGATCTCAGAACCGGAATCGCGGACGGTGGTCCAAGTCTTCGCCACGTAGGCTTCGTCGGCGGCTAGGAACGAGAAGTCCACACCTTCCAGATGTTCCGGCAACACACCCTGAATAAATGTCGGCTCGTCGTTAACCTGCTCCAGCTGGCCAAGCACATTTTCCTCGTCCAATAACTTGATGTTGATCGAAGGAAAGTTGCGCTCGCCGAGAACATCGCGGACTTCCTTGCCCTTGAGGGCGGAAGCTCCTACGACAGCCACGTTAAAGAGATTGGAATTCTTAGACGATGGGCTCATAACTCTCCTAGAGCCTCTTGCGGCGGGGTGGGCGGTACGGGAGTGCTCCGTCGGAAAGCGTATGTCAGCCTGAAAAATACCCCTGAAATCATGTAGGTCACCGCGACGACAAACAAAACGTAGCGATGAAAATACCATATAGCGGCCAGAATCGGGGCAAAGAGCACAAATAGGCGCGAAGCCTGACGGTTATGGAAATCGATGCTCTTGGCACTCCAGAAGCGCCAGGTACTGACCATGAGGAAGGCGCACAGGAAGATGTATGCCATCCAAACGATGGAACTCCACCAAGCCTGCACTGGGTATCCGAGCCGCAGGTGCACCACTGCCGCAAGGCAGCCAGCTCCGCCGGGGATGGGCATGCCTACGAAATACTTGCGCCCTGGAAGTCCGGGATTCTTGGGCTGAGGGTTGAGCTGAATATTGAAGCGTGCCAATCGGCAGGCACCCGCCGTAAGAAACGCAAACGCAATAATCGCTCCGAATTGCACTAGTTTGTCGCGCAGATCGACGTCGAGCGAAGTGGGAAGACAGAAAAAGCCCCACATCCAGGCAAGGATTCCGGGAGCAACGCCGAACGTCACTACGTCGGCAAGCGAATCCAACTCCTTGCCGAAGTCGCTGGTGGTATGGGTGAGGCGCGCGATGGCTCCATCCATGCCGTCGAAGAACACGGCAAAACCTATGGCAATCGCTGCGTGATTAAAATAGATCGCCGAAACGTGCAAGGGATCGACTCCGGGCACGGAAGCGAATATTCCCTGAGCGTGAGCCGCACCAAGCGCTGTCTGCGAAATCGCATAGAAACCAGCGGCGAGATTCGCCGTGGTGAATAGTGACGGCAGAATGTACATGCCTTTACGCAAACGGCGCGACCGCCCGTCAGTCTTGCGACGGTTCAGCGATTCCATCAAATTTCTCCTTGTGCCGGAGGAAGGATAGCAAGCGTAGAGGATCCACACTTCACGATATTCCCTACCTGAACAAGCACCTCGGCCGAAACCGGCAATATAACGTCGCAGCGCGATCCGAACTTGATCAGTCCAATGCGCTCACCACGGGCGACGCGATCTCCGGCCTTGCGCGAGAAAACAATGCGACGCGCCAGAAGTCCGGCAATCTGTTTGAAAACAATGCTGTAACCATCATCTGTAACGAGACTGCAGATGTTCTGTTCGTTGAGTTCGGCCGAGGCCGGATTCATGGCATTCAGATACTTGCCATGACGATACTCGACGCCGGTAATGACTCCTGCGGCAGGCGAGCGGTTCACGTGCACATTAAATACATTTAGAAAAATACTAATGCTGGTGCGCGGTTCACCATCTACTTGAATGGTGGTGACGCCAGTAACTTTGCCATCTGCCGGAGACACGACAGCACCCCGAGTGGACGGAATAACACGCTCCGGATCGCGAAAGAACCAGAGGAAGAAGGCCGCTAACAACAGCGGCACAAGGGCAAGCGGAGGAGTGGCCCACATACCAATGAGGACCGCAACCGCAACCAAGGCCAGCGCGTAATAGATTCCGTCTCGTACCATGGGGACCTCTCGATTATAGCTAAGCACGAAGCCTGAATGGTTCGGAAAGACAGAGGGGCTCGATAAGGTTACTTTTCATTGAGCAGTTTGACAATTGTGCGCTCAAAACTCTGCGTCACTTCCTGCAGACGACCAGTAGCCGGACCGGAGAATCCTGCATGGATGAGACGCACGCGCCCGTGGCGATCAATGAAAACTGTCGTGGGATAAGCTTCGAAATTCCGTAACTGCGGGAGAGTGGTTGCGATCTGCCCGGAGTCCGTGGTGCCCGCCAAGAGCAAGGGAAACTCGATGGAGTACTTGTGACGATAGATCTGGAGCAGTCGCTGGCTGCGGACGGGGTCATCCACGTACTCGTAGCTGAGCCCCATGATTTCCAGACCCTGGGAGTGGTACTTGGCGTAGAGCAACTGCAAGACGGGGGCTTCGTCGTGGCAATTGGGGCACCAGGTCCCAAAGATGTCGAGGATTACAACCTTGCCTCGAATGGACGGATCATCCTGCGTAACCGTTGCGCCGGAGGCGTCCTTGGCGTGAAAACGAAAGGGCTCTGCAGGATTCTCGACAGAGGTCAGGTGCTCGGCTTCGTCAAAACCGGTGATGATGGGGGCGCGTGTCGCAACGAAGTTGAGAACTCTGCCAGGAGCCGCATAGAACATGCCCTCGATGCGGTCAGGCGTGACAACATGACCGTCGAGACGAAGAGCGTGAATCCCATCAAAGCGGGAGAGAGTTTCGAGCGCAGCCTTTTCGTCGGATCTTTCGCCGGAGAGCAATCCGTAGTCGCCGCTGACGGGCGCAATGGTTCCCTCGATGTGATTGCCTGCCTGTATGAAATGGGCAGGAACATTGGTTTCGGATGCAGGCTTGCCCGTCGAATCAGTGAACGCGAACAGCCAATCGGAAGCGACAGCAACTTGCGATACCGGTCTGGCACTCTGCGTTGAAGCTGATGTAGAGCGTTCACAATGTGCAGCGACCTTGTATCGAGTGAGAGAAGAACCCTTCTGGCGGACGTACTCTCCTTCGAGTGCGTCACAGAGAGGCTGACCGGGCGAGCAGTGCGCGGAAAGAGTCGCGTCATATTGATCGAGGCGCAGAGACACTTCGCTACCCTGCTGAGTGATGGAGGAGAAGTCGATGCGATCACTGCCATTGGCCAGCGCGGCCCGAAGACCTGAAGACGTGCGCTCAATTCGAAGTTTGAATGGGACCTGGTAGCTACCGCTTACATCGGGACGGGCCGCTGTGAGCTGGGCGGACCAGTCACAGGTGACATCGACTGGCGCCGCTGAAAGTTGGGCATTGGCGATGCCAACGAGAGGAAGGGCGAGAACGAGAGCGAGAGGTTTTCGCATTCCACATTTGAGCACACTTGCCGCTCCCTATGCGGGACGCGCCCTGATTTAGAGCACGAAGGTTACGACTACGGGGATGACCAGTCACAGGAGTGGTGAGGCTGGCCATCCCTACGGCTTACGAGTGCAGACCCCGAGAGTTGGTCGCGCTCAGGACACCTGCTGGAATCGGTACTGGAAGGATTCCATCTCATCCTTGAGGCGAAGCTTTAGTTTTTTGAGTCGGATTTCTTCAACTTTTTCTTCTTCGGAAAGGTACTTCTTGTTGGCGAGGGATTCGAGACGCTGAGAGTAACTGCTGTGTTCATCGGCCAGCTTGCGAAATTCATCGCTGCTGGCCAGGAGCTGGTCGCGTACGGGGGCATTCATTTCAGCACCTCCAAGCCTGAAATCAGGTGTTGAAAAGTTAGCACTGGGGCAAGAGGCGGGCAAGCGAAATCGAAAGCTATTGTCAGAATGCATGCACCAAAATGAGTGCATCCTCCTCGGGATTCCGATAATAGTTGCGGCGACGGGCTAACTCTTGAAATCCGCTTAAGTTGTAAAGGCAAACCGCCGCATGGTTGGACGCCCGTACTTCGAGGATTATCCGCTCGGCCAGCGTAGAACGCGCTCGATCCAGCAGAGCCGACAGAAGCAGGCGACCCACGCCCCGACGGCGAAACTCGGGCAGCACAGCGACGTTCTCCAACTCCCATTCTGGACAGCTATTCTGAGCAATCAGAAATCCGACGGTCTGCTGCAAAGCTTCATCTTCGGCAACCCATGCGAGGCGGGCGGGCATTTGCGAACGGAAGATATCGAGCCATTGCTGCGCAGTCCAGTGAGCTGCTGAATCAGCCGCTTCGCTGATTGCGGTGAGTTGAGGGATATCGGATTCACGTGCGAAGCGAATTCGAATGCCGGATTGCATTTTAACGAGAGGCTGCGTCAATTTTGGGAGTGGCGAAAATTTCCGCATCGGAGCGTCGCAGATAGTTCGCATCGAGGGTCGCGACGTCGGCGTGAATTCCGATCAGGAATTTGCGGTGCGCAATGCGGGCGTAGTCTTCTGCGGTGGGCCGGGGCAGCACTTGTATCTTTAGGCCTGTCTCGCCTAGGCGGATGGCGAGTTCCTCGTCTGATGTGCAGAGTTTCTGGACAGGTTCACCAGTGGCAATCAGGGAAGCGAAGTCTGGGAAGCTGGCAATGCCTTCGCGCTTCATGAGAGCAGGGTTCGGGTTCGTGGCTGTAATGTCGTATTCGCCAAAAAAGATTTCGGAACGCTGTGCGTCAATCGCCGCAACAACCCTGCCGTCAGTTCCTGAGGCGAGCGCAAGAGCCTCCAACACAGAAGTTGCAACCAAAGGCGTGTCGAATGCCTCTGAAAGACCTTTGACTGTGGCAATGGCGATACGGAGTCCGGTGAACGATCCGGGACCGCTGGCGACCCCGAGTAGTCCGATGGAGCTTCTCTGGAAACCGTGGCGCCCTAGCAATTCGGCTAGGGTTGGGACCAGCAGTTCAGAATATTGGCCACCGGAAATAACAGCAGTTTCAAGCGTGACGAGTTGTTCGCCCTGCGCCTGCAACAGCGCCACGCTTCCCTGCCGTCCCGAAGTATCTATCCCAACGATCAGCACACAGTGCTCCTAACGCGCGATTTTGCTGACAATTTCGTCAATTAGCGAATACGGATCGCGCTCGTGTCCGGCAACCTGCGTAGCGTATTCAGCTACGGCCTCATCCGAGAAAGCGCCCTTCACGATTCGCCGCAGAACTTCGTCGCGCAACATTTCGCGGAGACGATTGCGCCAGTTGTCGATGCGCCGCTGCTGGCCCGTTGCGCTGGTCGAAAGAAAAGTCTCGTACTCATCAATGGCCGTCGCTAGTTCGGAAATTCCTGCTCCCGTACTGGCAATGGTTTTGATCACTGGTGGCACCCAATTGTCATGGCGCATGGAAAGCGACTGCATGCCTTTGACTTCGCGCTCGACGCGCTCGGCGCCTTCGCGGTCTGCCTTATTGATGACAAAGATGTCGGCAATCTCCATGATTCCGGCCTTGATGGATTGAACGTCGTCACCCATGCCAGGAATGAGGATCACAACGGTGACATCGGCAAGGCGAACGATATCCACTTCGTCTTGGCCTACGCCTACTGTTTCGATCAGAACCAGGTCACGTCCGCTTGCATCGAGCACGGTGGCAACATCGGCCGTGGTGCTGGAGAGTCCTCCGAGAGAACCACGGGTAGCCATGCTGCGGATGAACGTTCCATCGTCCCCGGTATGGGATTGCATGCGGATGCGATCACCGAGAATCGCTCCTCCGGTATATGGGGAGGTGGGATCGATGGCAATGATTCCGACGGTCTTCTGGCGCTTGCGATACTGTCCGGCGAGCGCGTCGACCAGAGTGCTTTTTCCTGCTCCGGGTGAACCGGTGAGGCCTACGACGCGGGCTCGACCGGAGAAAGCAAAGAGAGCTTTTAGGAGTTCGTGCGAGTCTGACGTGCGGTTTTCAACCGCGGTGATGGCTCGTGATAATGCGCGAAGATTGCCGCTGCGGATCTGTTCGACCCATGAAGATATGGATGAAGTCACTGGATTATGTTCTCGCGATTACTAGTCTAACAAAGCACGAGGACAAGGGTTGTAACTAGCCCAGATTGCGGGCAGGGTGACAAGCTTGGATTCGGCTTTCCGTATACGACGTTTCGCGCTCTATTATTCGGTCAATAACTGACGGGCAATGACCATGCGCTGGATCTCGCTGGTGCCTTCGCCGATGGTACACAGTTTGACGTCGCGATAGAACTTCTCAGCCGGATAGTCCTTGATGAAACCGTAGCCTCCGTGGATCTGGACCGCTTCGTTCGCGACCCTCACGGCGACCTCGGAGGTGTAGAGCTTGGCCATGGAAGATTCCAGAGTCGTCTTGCGATGGTGGTCCTTGAGCCAAGCAGCGCGCATGGTGAGGAGGCGGGCAGCATCGATTTCGGTGGCCATGTCGGCCAGCTTCCACTGAATTGCCTGAAATTCGCTGATTGCCTGGCCAAATTGTTTTCGTTGCTGACTGTAGCGCAGCGCGCAATGGTAGGCTCCAGTGGCCATGCCTAGACCGAGGGCGGCAATGGAGATACGGCCTCCGTCAAGCACGCGCATCGCATCTACAAAGCCTTGGCCTTTGACTCCGAGCAGGTTCTCGGCTGGAATTTCGCAGTCCTCGAAGATCAGCTCCGAGGTGTCGGAGGCACGCAGGCCGAGTTTGTTTTCCTTTTTTCCCGGACGGAATCCGGGCGTTCCGCGCTCAACAATGAACGCCGAAAGTCCGCGAGTGCCGATCGTTTTGTCGGTAACGGCGACGACTACACAGATATCGGCGTGGGAGCCATTCGTAATGAAAGTTTTGGTGCCATTTAGTATCCAGCGGTCACCTTTGCGGGTGGCGCTGCAACGCGCACCGGCAGCATCGGAACCACTGTTTGGCTCGGTGAGCGCCCAAGCTCCGATGTGTTCACCGGAAGCGAGGCGGGGAATGTACTGCCTTTTCTGATTTTCATTGCCTGCGATGAAGATGTGGTTGGAGCAGAGCGAAGTGTGTGCCGCAACGATGATGCCCACGGAGCCATCCACACGGGAGAGTTCCTCGATAGCAAGTACGTATTCGATGTAGCCGTAACCCGAGCCACCGTATTCGTCGGGAAAAATGCATCCCATGAGGCCGAGTTTTCCGAGCTGCTTTATGGTTTGCATCGGAAACGTGGAAGCCTCATCCCACTCATTCACATGAGGAGCGATTTCATTTGCGGCGAAGTCGCGCACCGTACGCTGGAGCTGCAACTGCTCATCGGTGAGTTCGAAGTCCACGCTGGCTCCATTCGGTTTCAGACTTACAGGCCGGTTGCCCACATGGGAGCTGGCCCGCAGAGGAGACCGATGGTTATATCACGAGCAGGAGTGAAGTGGAAGACACTGCTGCGGGCTGGACGGCTCGCAGCAGTCGGAGATTATTCGTTGAATGGAGGCATGGGGTCGCCTACGGGCGGCAAGGGTTCGCCAGCGGGAGGAACCGGATCACGCGTGGGAGGCAGAGGATCATCCGGCGGAAACTGCGGATCTCCTCCCGGAGGGTCACCAATAGGCGGGAAAACGTCCGGGCCCGGCACTCCGGGGGTATCGGCGCTTGCGAGCATTTCAGCCTCCTCTATGACACGGGCGAAAAGATGCTTGATTCCCGCTTCGATGCTAGGCTTGATGGAGCTACCGAGGAACATGATTGGCGCGCCACTGAACTCCTGCAATGTGCGCAATTCGGTGGTTTGCTCGTTGGGCATCCACTTGAAGATGAAGTGCTGGTCGCCGGTGACTCCTGAGCCCTCTCCTCGGAGGTGAACGTAGAAAGGTGACTCGACATCCAGAACCTCGGGAGTCAACTTGAAGGACATGGGCTTGAGCATCTGAATCGCGAACTTTGCTCCCTTGGTCCATGGCTGGCCGCTGACCCAACTCACATCACGAATGGCGTCGGGATCCCAACGGGGCCAAAGCTCTATTTGTTCGAAAACCTTCCAGACGTGATCCGGGCGGCATTGCGCAATGGCGGCATACTCGATCTTGAGGGACATTCTCTTTCCTTGGATGCAACCGGAGGCGGTCTACGTGGCCGCTCCGGTTGAAGGATTTCACAGCCAGCATGCTATACGCTGACGCGGGTATTGCAAATTGTGCGAAGACTTTGCAGCGCCTGCTTGCAGTCGGCGGATGAGACGTTAAGGTGGGTGACGAACCGGATCAACTGCGGATTTACCGTCCCGACGAGCACACCTTGCAACTTCAGTTCGGCTGCAATCTCGGATGAGGTTTTGCCGGTGCCGCTTACGTCGAAAATCACGATGTTGGTTTGCACGGTTGCTAGATCAATCTCGATTCCGGGGATGTTTGCCAATCCTTCAGCAAGCAACCTGGCATTGGCATGATCCTCGTGGAGCCGGGCGGGACCTTGCTCAAGTGCGATGAGGCCAGCGGCGGCAAGGACTCCGGCCTGACGCATGCCTCCGCCGAGAGCCTTGCGAATGGAACGAGCCTGATCGATGAAATCTTTGCTGCCGACGAGCATGGAACCCACCGGGGCGCCTAATCCCTTGGAAAGGCAGAACATTACGGAATCGAAGCTGCGAGTGATTTCTGCGACAGGCTTGCCGAGGTAGGTCGCTGCGTTAAATACGCGGGCTCCGTCCAGGTGGACTGGAAGTTTGCGCTGATGGGCTTGTGCGCAGATTTCATCGATTGCAGCGATGGGAGTGACCGTTCCACCGGCCATGTTGTGCGTGTTCTCCATCGAGATGAGGCCGGTTTGGGCGACGTAGTAAGTTGATGGAGCGATCATCGGTTCGAGCAGGTCCCAGGAAAGAATTCCTTGGGGTGCGGCAACCGGGCGGACGATGCATCCGCTGAACCAGCCGAGCATCGCCATCTCCCAATTGAAGATGTGGCCGCGCGCTTCGCAAAGAATCTCCTGACCGGGACGGGTGTGCAACTTGATCGCAATCTGGTTGCCCATGGTGCCGGTTGGGACGAAGATGGCAGCTTCGCGTCCGAAGATCTTGGCGGCACGGGCTTCAAGGCGATTGATGGTGGGATCTTCTCCGTAGACATCATCGCCGACTTCGGCGGAGGCCATGGCACGACGCATTTCGTCGCTGGGTAGGGTTACGGTGTCGCTGCGAAGGTCAATTCGTGGAGTGCTCATGATTGCTCCTAAAAGTGGAAAGTCCAGTTTAAACTTTAGTCGCGGAGAAAAGCCTCAAACACTTCGTTCGAAAGCAGGCGTCCTCGTGGAGTCAGGCGCAGCCATCCATCCTCAAGGGCCAGCAACTCGCTGGAGACCAGAGTGGTGATCGCCTCGCGGTAATCGTCTACGGCGGCAATCCCGAACTGCTCCTTGATGGCCAGCAACTCGACACCACAATTCATGCGCAAGCCGAGGAAGTATTTCTCCTCAATGGCCTGCTGCTCCGAAACAATTGTGCTCTCGGATGGGACGCCGGCGAGGAGCGCTTCGAGTGTGTCCGGAGTTGCGATGCGGATGGCACGATTGGGATCGCAAGCTGTAGGCGTGGAAAGCATGGAGTGGGCGTCCACACCAAACCCGAAGTAGGGGAACCGCTGCCAGTAGCGAAGATTGTGGCGCGACTGGTGTCCTTCGCGGGCGAAGTTTGAAATCTCATACTGCACGATTCCAGCAGAGTTCAGACGCTCGCAGGCGCGCTCGTAGAGAGAGACTGTCAGTTCCTCATCCGGTACATGATGCGCATGGTAACGCGTTCCTCCCGCGATCAGTTCGCGGCCAAGGCGCGATTCGTCATCCACTTCCAGCATGTAGACGCTGACGTGGGGAACTGCCAAGGCGAGGACTTCATCCAGAGATTGCTCCCAGCTCTCCGAAGTTTGGTGAGGAAGGCCCGCGATGAGATCGACACTGATTTCCGTGATGCCCGCAACGCGAAGGCGGGCGATATCGGCGACGGCGATGTCGCGGCTGTGGAGGCGACCTACGGAACGAGATTCCTGATCGACGAAGGACTGGACACCGAGCGACACGCGATTCACGCGGGCTCGCAGCAGAGAGGATAGAACCTCGTCGGAGAGAGTACCGGGTGCGACCTCGACGGTGGATTCGACGTTGGGAGAAAGTTCGAAAGTTGAAATGATCGCGGCAAAAAGGCGGTCAAGCTGATCGGGAGCTAGCACGCTCGGAGTTCCGCCCCCGAGGTAAACCGAATCCAGCATTGGATCAAACTCAGCGCCAGCCTCTCGGGCCATCAACGGCGCGTGCGCGATGCTCTGCTCCAGGTGCTCTATGTAACGGTCAAAGCGATCGCGGGAGAAAACACCGGAGACAAAATTGCAGAACGAACACTTGGTTCGGCAGAAAGGAACCGAGAGATAGAGAGCGGAATGTACGTCAGAGGTCAATGCGATGCCGGTTCTCAAATGCTTGGTTTCAGTGTACCGCTAACAGCGCTACTCCACCGGAATGGACGGAGCGGCTGCGTGTTTGGTTTTGACGATGAAGAGGGCGAAGACCGGCATTACAAAGCAGAGCGTTCCGAGAAGCCAGAAAGCGTCCAGGTAAGCCATGGCTCCGGCCTGTTGTAAGACGCTGCGATATAACAAGCGGCCAGCACGGGCGGCGGGCAATCCGAGACCGTCCGCGTGCTGCAAGAGATATTGCCCGAGCTGCGCTTGCTGCACGCGGGTGTGTCCTGCAGAAAGGTGTTCGCTCAGACGGAGCTGGTGAAATTGTGCGCGACGGGCGAGGACCGTGGTGACCGCAGCGATTCCAAAGCTCGAACCCAGATTGCGCATGAGGTTATAGAGGGATGAGGCGGCGTTATTCTTGCCGGGAGGAACGCGCGAGAAACAGGTCGTGCTGATGGGAGTGAACAAAGCCGCAAGGCCAAGGGCAGACATCATGCGGAGCAAGGTAAAAGTATCGAAATCGGTTTGTAGCTGGAGGCGCGCCATGAGCCAGAGCGAGCTTCCAAGGACTACGAAGCCAAAGATGATCATGGGGCGAGCGCCGACGCGTCCGAGGAGGATTCCTGCCATCGGCATGCAGAAAATGAGAACAATTCCGGAGGGCGAAAGCACCATTCCGGCGCGAGTAGCAGAGTACCCCATCAGGGTTTGGAGAAACTGTGGCAGCAGGACCGTGCTGCCTGAGAGAACAAACCCGACGCAGAAAATTAGTATGTGAGAGAGTGAGAAGTTTCGCTCGCGGTAGAGTCGAAGGTCGACCACCGGATTCTTGATCACCATTTCGCGGATGACCACGGCGATCAGGCAAATTACTGCCACGATGGCGAGTATCTCGATGCGTCCTGAACCGAACCAATCGTCTTCCTGACCTTTGTCCAACACAAACTCTAACGAGCCGAGGCCGAGAGCCAGCAAGCCCATGCCCGTCCAGTCCATGGAAAGCAGATTGCCACGGGTTAGTGGCTTTCCGGCCAGTGCCGGGGGATTGTGGATCAGGCGAGAGACCAGCGCGAGCGAGAGGATGCCTACGGGAACGTTGATATAGAACAGCCAACGCCAACTGTAGCTGTCGGTGATCCATCCACCGAGAGTTGGGCCAATTGCAGGGGCGAAGACAACGGCCATGCCGTAGATTGAGAACGCCATGCCTCGCTGGCTGGGTAGGAATGTGTCAGCAAGAATCGCTTGCGCCGATGGCTGGAGACCTCCGCCACCGAGTCCCTGCAGGATGCGGAAAAAGACTAGCAACGGCAGGCTGGGAGCTATTCCGCAAAGCAGCGAACTGCCCGTGAAGATGACCACGCAAGTCATGTAGAAGCGCTTGCGTCCGAAAAGTTCGGTGAGCCAGCCACTAAGCGGCAGAATGATAGCGTTGGCGATGAGATAGGAGGTAAGGACCCAGGTACTCTCGTCCACACTGGCAGAGAGTGAGCCTGCAATGTGCGGTAGAGCGACGTTGGCAATGCTGGTGTCGAGGACCTCCATAAAGGTCGCCAACATGACGGTCATGGCAATCAGCCATGGATTCACCTTGGGAATAACTGCCGATGGGACCGTACTCACTTCTCAAACACCTTGGTCGCGGTGGCTATCAGATCTGCAAGAAAAGCATCGCGCGAGATTGCGAGCTTCTGTCCGGAGATGAGCAGCAGAGTCGCGCCATGCATGCAGGCCAACAGGGTAAGAGCATAAGCATCGGGATTGATTGAGAGCTTTTCACTCTCGACGCACTCAGCAACTAAATTGTGAAAGTGATCACGAAGGCAGCGGCGGGACGGGATATCGACGCCAGCAAAGGCTGCATCCAGAAAAGCCAAGCGATAGTGGCTGGGATGAGCAACACAGAAACGAATGAAGATTCCGATGCGGAAACGCAACTGCTCAACTAGAGGGAGATCGGGGTGCGGCCTCTCAAGATTACGAAACATATGCGCAAAAGACTCTTCGCAGATTGAGAGGAGAAGTTCCTGCTTGCTGGCAAAATGGCGATAAACGGCCATGGGCGAGCAACCCGCATCCTGACCGATTCTCCTCATGGAGACACTCTGGTATCCCTCGGTGGCAAATAACTTACGAGCGGTTTCGAGGATTGCGTCGCGCAGATTTCCGGATTGGGCGGTTGTGGTCATGAATGCTTACACCGTACACACGATGTTTACACTGTACGCATTCGTTGTCAAATAGGTCCTGAGCTGTTGGAAATTGTACGCGTGAACCTTGTGACGCTCTGCTTCCATCTAGAATAGGAATACATGGCCGCCGAGGAAGAAGTACTAGGAAAAGCGTATGACAGCCGGATGATGCGTCGGCTGATGAGGTATCTGCGTCCTTACACCCTGCAAGTGGTGTTGGCCCTGATTGCGATTGTCTTTAAGGCCGGAGCGGATGTGCTCGGGCCGTACCTTACGAAAACGGCAATTGATAAATATCTCTCGGCACACGCTGGCGGACATTCCTTTCTGGATCGCTTTCTGAGCCCGCAACCAATGGTGGGGATTGCACAGATCAGTGGGCTGTTTCTAGGAACTTTGTTGGTAGGCTTCTTTTTCGAATTCACCCAGACCTACATGATGCAGTGGACCGGGCAGAAAGTGATGTTTGATCTGCGCAGTCAGCTCTATCGGCATTTGCAAAAGATGGACATTTCTTTCTTCGACAAGAATCCTGTGGGGCGGCTGGTGACTCGCGTTACAACGGACGTGGATGCCCTGAACGAGATGTTCACCTCGGGCGTGGTTTCGATTGTCGAGGACGTTTTTGTACTGGCTGGGATTCTCTGGGTCATGCTATCGATGAGTTGGCGGCTGGCATTGATCGCCTTTGTGGTGCTGCCAATCATCATCATTGCCACGCAGGTATTCCGCAAAGCAGTACGCGATAGTTATCGGCGAATTCGAGTTGCGATTGCTCGGATCAATTCATTTCTGCAGGAGCACGTCAGCGGCATTGTTCCGTTGCAACTGTTCAATCGTGAACGCAAATCGTATGCGGAATTTGAGAAGGTAAACGGGCAGCACATGGATGCGTTTAAGGACGCCATCATGGCCTATTCGCTGTACTATCCCGTTGTCGAAACGCTCTCATCCATCGCCATTGCTGGTGTGCTCTGGTACGGCGGACATAGCGTGCTGTCAGGCATTACAACGCTTGGCGTCCTTGTCGCCTTCATGCAATATGCGCAGAGGTTTTTTCGGCCAATCCAGGATTTGAGCGAAAAGTTCAACATTCTACAATCTGCGATGGCAGCGGCGGAGCGGGTTTTCAAACTGCTCGATACGGAACCGAAAATCGAGTCTCCCGAGGTGGAGAAAGAACCTCAAGGTCCGGGACGGATCGAGTTTGACGACGTTTGGTTTGCTTATCGCCATGTGCCGATTGAAAAGGATGGCAAGGCGGTCGATAGCGACGAATGGGACTGGATTCTGCGAGGCGTCTCCTTCACGATTGAACCGGGCGAAACGATAGCGATTGTGGGACACACCGGCGCTGGCAAAACTACTCTGATTTCTCTGCTTCTGCGCTTCTACGACGTGCAGAAGGGAGCAGTACGAATTGACGGTGTTGACGTTCGAGAGATGAACCTGCAGAAGCTTCGTCGGCGTTGCGGAGTGGTGTTGCAGGACCCGTTTCTTTTCAGCGGCACGATCGCCGACAATATAAAACTCGGCTCCAAGCACGTAACTCGCGAGGCGGTCGAGCAAGCCGCCGAAGAAGTGAATGTCGCGGAGTTCATTCATTCTCTGCCGGAAGGATTTGACTCGCTGCTGCAGGAACGTGGGAACACGCTTTCCACGGGGCAGAAGCAGCTTGTTTCTTTTGCCCGGGCGCTGGCGCACAATCCGCGGATTCTCATTCTGGATGAGGCGACTTCGAGCGTAGACACGGATACCGAGTTCCGAGTTCGCGAGGCGCTGACTCGACTGGTGGAGGGTCGCACTTCGCTGATCATCGCGCACAGGCTTTCGACTATTCAACGCGCCAACAAGATTATCGTGATGCATAAGGGCAAGGTTCGCGAGATGGGCACTCACCAGCAGTTACTGGCCGCTCGTGGCGTGTACTGGAAGCTCTACCAGTTGCAATACAAAGACCAGGAATTATCCGGAGAGCTCGCTGCTGTCCCGCAGTTGGGAAGTCCAGAAGCCCGGGCGGATTAGAGCTGGCTCTGCTCGCGCTTCCCTGCCAATACGGTGTGCCTGATATCCTGACGGGGCATGCCCACTGACGAAAGCCTTCCTCTACAACGTCCATTACGCGTAATGATTTCTGCCGGAGAAGCTTCTGGCGAGATGTATGGCGCAGAGTTACTGACCGCTTTGCGCGAGTTACGCGCAGTGGAATGCTTCGGCATGGGCGGCGAGCGCATGAGCGAAGTGGGCTGCGAACTGGTAGTCCACGCCCGAGATGTTGCCGTCGTTGGGCTCGCTGAAGTGCTGAGCCATCTGCCGGGGATTTATCGCAGATTCCATAGACTGTTAGCGGAGATCGACCGTCGACGGCCCGACGTAGCTGTGCTCATCGACTTTCCGGATTGGAATTTCCGACTGGCAAAGCAGCTCCACCGCCGAGGGATTCCGGCGGTTTATTACGTGAGCCCGCAGCTTTGGGCATGGCGTAAGGGGCGGCTGAAGCTGGTGCAGCGCTACGTTTCGGAGATGCTGGTGATTATCCCGTTTGAACGGGAGTTTTATGCGCAACACGGGGTACAGGTCGAGTTCGTGGGGCATCCGCTGAGTGAATTGGAACTGCCTGAGGTGAGTCGCGAGGAATTTGCAGCGCGGTGGGGTCTTGATGTATCCCAGAGGTGGATTGCGTTGCTGCCGGGAAGTCGCAGGAAGGAACTGCGGCTGAATCTGCCCGCAATGTTGGGAGCTGCGGAACGGCTGGGCTCTGGGTTCGAGTTCGTGATGCCTGTGGCTAGTACGCTGAACAAGGATGGGGTTCGGGAGCAAATCGCGCACTGTCGTAGCGGTGTTGAAATAAAGCTCACGAACGATGCGCGAGCCAGCTTGCTGCATGCGCGAGTGGGGATTGTTGCCAGTGGAACTGCTACCGTCGAAGCCGCGCTGATCGGCACTCCGTTTGTGATGGTCTATCGCGTAGCGGGGCTGACGTGGACTCTCGGGAGACATCTGGTGAAATTGCCGCATTACGGCATGGTGAATCTGGTGGCGGGACGCGAAGTGGTTCCGGAACTGATTCAAGACAGATTTACGCCGGAGAACGTGGAGCATGAGGTGCTCGCGTTGATGGAGGAAGGTCCGCCTCGAAAAGCCATGACTGATGCTCTGGCAAATGTTCGGGGAATGCTGCGCGGAGAGCTGGTGAGCAAGTCCGGTTCGGAGCCGGAAAACGACACGGCTGCGCGTCGGGCGGCACGCGCTGTATTGCGCGTTGCGGAAAGTGCCCCGCACGAGAGAGAATAGGCGCGCATTCTAAGAAGCTGCCCAGCATCTTCTGTACGATTTCATACATCAACTAGAGTTGAGCAACTTAGCGGGAGCGAAATGCCAATGCGATTTGCAGGACGGACACTCAGACGAGCCGTTCTCATCACCCTAACCACGCTAGCGGGCCTGCTCCCGGTGGCTTCACTACAGGCCGCAGAGAAGCCCCGCATCCAGGCAGAGGATTACACAATTGATGCCAAGATCTCTCCGCAGTCGCATAAACTGACGGCGCGTGCGGTGGTGAAGTTCGTGGCTCTGGACGACATCAGCATTGCGACATTCGAGTTGCACAACGCTCTCCGCGTCACCCAAGTGACGGATGAGCACGGAAATACTCTGTCCGCCGAACGTGTATCGCAGGATTCGACAGTACGAGTTGCACTGCCAGCGGGCATGACCAAGGGGCAGGAAGCCACTCTCACGTTCGATTACGAGGGGAATGTAACGTCGTCCGACGATAGCCCGGTTCCGGGACTGAGACTGGCCTATGTGGGTGATCCCATCACCTATTTGCTCTACTCCGGGCGATGGTTTCCAGTAACGAATTATGGCATTGACCGTTTCACCGCACGGCTTAAGATAACGGCACCTAGCGGGTACACGGTGGTTTCGAGCGGAGGGGCTCCGACCAGCGGAGAACACGTTGAGAGCGCGGACAAGAGTTCCGATGAAGGTCCGGCGCCGAAGCTGCAGACTCGAGACAGAGCGGCAAGAAAGAAAACAGCCACAGCGGCAGCACCCAGCAAGGCTGCAGAACCGCAATCTGAGGTAGGCACGAAGACATTCAGCTTCACTTGGACGAAACCGAGCTTCCCGGGAACCGTGGTTATCGGAAAATTCGTAGACACGCCAGTGAGCGAAGCGGGAATGACCGTGCATGTGTATTTTCTGCAGGACAAGGCGGCGCTCGCGCAACAATACGGGGAAACAGCGGCCAAGGAGCTTGGGTTCTTCATCACGGTCTACGGCGTTCCGATCAGCTCGGAATTGAAGGTAGTCCAACTGCCGGATGACTCTGTTCCCTCAGCTTGGGCTCCAGAATTGGTAGGAATCGCGGCACGCAATATCAATGCCAAGGTTAATTATCGGCTGATGGCAAACGCCATTGCGCACCAGTGGTTCGGCACAATTGTGAGCCCTGGCACCCGCAACGACTGGTGGATCCAGGATGGCGGAGCGCGTTACAGCGAAAGCCGCTACATCGAATACGCAGCCGGTTCGGCAGGTGCTCAGGAAGCGGTAAAAGATATGGCCGTGGGTGCGCTGGCCTATGACAGCGTTCCACTTGGACAGATAGGGACGCTCGACACGTTTGATCCAGTCTTCCAGTCCATGGCGAACGATAAAGGCGGCATGGTTTACCACATGCTCCGCTGGGTAATGGGAGACCAAAAGTTCGATAAGGCAATGCGTACCCTATTCCAGACATATTCGGGAAAACCAGTTGGGTTGAAAGACCTCCAGAAGGTGACCGAGGATGTTCAGGGCGAACAGTTGACTTGGTTCTACTCGCAATGGCTGGACTCAACCGGTGCTCCGGAGTTCAAGAATAAATACACGGTGTTCCGCGTTCAGAAAGGGTTCCGCGTCGTGGGGCAGGTGCAGCAGGATCTTGACCTGTTCCGGATGCCGGTGCAGTTAAAGATTGATACGGACGGCAAGTCGGAAGATAAGACAATCGACGTCGTGGGGACGGACTCCAGCTACACCATTGAGACCTTTGGCAAGCCGCGCCGCATCACCATCGATCCGAATAATTGGGTACTGAAAAACTCGTCCGACTTGAAGCTGCGCACAGCTATTATGCGCGGACAGCAATTGGTTCAGCAGGGCAACTTGGCAGAATCTCTGAAGGAATTCCAAAAGGCGATCGAGCAGAATAAGAATAGTTCGCTGGCCCACTACCGTATTGCGGAAGTGTTTTTCCTGCAGAAGAACTACCAGGCGGCAGCCAATGCCTATCGCGATTCTCTCAACGGCGACGGAGAGCCGAGGTGGACCGAGGTTTGGAGCCACATTCAGTTGGGAAAGATCTTCGACATCACGGGACAACGGGAACGCGCTTTGAGCCAGTATAAAGAAGCTTTGCAGACGAACGACAACACGCAGGGAGCTCTTGATGAGGCACGAAAATATTTGAGTGCGCCCTTCCAGAGAACCGACGCATAATACGCACCAACATTAAAAGGGCCACGCTACCTCGCGTGGCCCTCAGAGTGCTGACGAACCCCATCTTTTCTGGTGGGGTTCGCTTTTTAGGTACTGGAAGTGCGATTGAGCGTCGAGAGCCAGCCGAAGGTTTGTG
>Ga0224528_1000096_pt1 | contig 70725 bp, 61 predicted proteins | sample CBST25metaG_2_FD_179888 | JGI IMG/M metagenome (GOLD analysis project Ga0224528, IMG submission 179888) | Peat soil microbial communities from Stordalen Mire, Sweden - C.B.S.T25 | ecosystem: Environmental > Terrestrial > Soil > Wetlands > Peat | place: Sweden: Norrbotten County, Stordalen Mire...
GAATCCGTCTCAAGACCGGGGGTGGGGTCGGTCATGGGCGCAGGGCCGGGATCGGGCTCGTGCGCCGGCGTCTGCGAGGGCACGGGTTCTGTCGCTGGCGCGTGGGCAAGCGATTCGGGATTCGAGGGAGACGGCGTCAATGTTACGGTTTCCAGGGTTTCAATTTCCAAAGTCTATTTCCCAACTTACTTTAGTCTTGGCGGCATCAGAATGGGATGCCTAAAGTGTTTTACCGGACGCCAGGGTAACGCCGGCTTACTTTGCCGGCGTCAACTGCATGGCGGCGCGAACCTGTTGCATGGTCTGCTCGGCGCGGGCGCGGGCGCGATTGGAGCCTTCCTCGACGATGGCATCGACATCGGCCGCGGAATAGCGCGAGCGGCGTTCCTGGATAGGGTTAAGGATCTGGACCAACGCGTCGGCGGCCCAGCTTTTGCACTCGATGCAGCCGATTCCGGCGGTACGGCAGCCCTCATAAACCTTGACCAGCGTCTCGGGCGTCGAAAACACCTTGTGCAGGTCGCCGACCGGGCATTTGTCGGGGTCGCCGGGGTCGGTGCGCCGCACGCGGGCGGGGTCGGTCACCATGGTTTTGAGCTTTTTGCGTACCTCGGGCTCCGGATCAGTCATCAAGATCGTGTTTCCGTAGCTCTTGGACATTTTGCGTCCGTCGGTGCCGGGCAGTTTGGGCGAAGGCGTGAGCAGGACTTTGGGCTCGGGCAAAACTTCCTGCCCATCGAGCTTGTAGAACTGGTTGAAGCGCCGCGCCACTTCGCGGGTGAGCTCGACGTGGGCTTGCTGATCCTGACCGACGGGCACGAAGTCGGGTTGGTAGATCAGGATGTCGGAGGCCATGAGCAGCGGATAGCCCAGAAAGCCAAGGTTGGACAGGTCCTTGCTGGAGAGATTTTCCTGCTGCTCCTTATATGTGGGCACGCGTTCAAGCCAGCCGAGGGGCGTAATCATGCCCAGCAGCAGGGTAAGTTCGGCGTGCTGCAGGATCTTGCTTTGCAGGAACAAGACGCTTTTGGCGGGGTCAAGACCGGCGGCCAGATAGTCGAGCATGACGTCGCGCGAATTGGGCAGGATGCTCGATGTGTCTGCGTAGTCGGTCGTGAGCGCGTGCCAATCGGCGATGAAAAAGTACGTCTCGTATTGGGCAGAATCCTGGAGCTTGACCCAGTTGGCGAGGGCACCCATGTAGTTTCCCAGGTGGAGCTTGCCGGTGGGCCGCATACCGCTCAAAACACGGGGGCGGGAGATGGAAGTTGCAGATTCTGCCATTGTGCCAGTCTTTTCCGGAGTGAATCTCAAGAAGATTGCAGCCATTCGCGGCCGAAAAAGCGAGCGAAAAGGCTTGCTTCATTGTACCGGGCCGGGGTCGAACCGGTGATGCAGAGGCTACCCGCCCGCGGGCTTAGTGATTTTCCGGCCATTGGCATCGATCAGCGCAGGTGGAAATTGGCTAAGGGCCATATCAGACGTTGGCCCTTCCGAGCTTATATCGCGATTGAATCTTGCAGCCTTCTTTAGAACTATGCTGGGTCTCGCTGGCCGGAGCGGTTGGCCAGTAACGCGTGCTCGCCTTATGGCGGTGTCTTTCGTTTGTGGATTCAAAACACCCACCGGAATCCGCAGTTCCTTGTTGATGATCCGCACTGGCTCGCCCAAGTCTGAATCGTTTGTAATCAGCACGAGTTGGTCGCAATCTTGCCTAAATGCATCGATCAGCATGTACGTGGCGATGTTTACGTCCGAGCCTTTTTCTTCCGTTTTGATTACGTCCGCGAAGCGCTGGCCTGCTGGACGTGGGGCAGCAAGCGGCATCGATACGGTGCTTTGCAGATAATGACCATAATGCACGGTCAAGTTTGGCAATGTTGTGAGAGCACGAATATAGATTTCTTGACGCAGCCGCGTTTGAGGATTGGAGGGGCGCGCCGTAACGAGGGCGGTGAAATATCGAATTCGATTGATATTCAGACTCGGCATGACCTCGAAACAAAGCTGAGCGATGTTCACCCATCTGTACGGGGTATCCTTAGCCGCTCCATAGTAGAGGTTAAAGCCATCTACATAGACGTTTGTTCGGATAATCGCCACCGCAAAAAAGCAAAGCCGCCTTGCGGCGGCTCGCGCCCTCTCTCCGAAGATTGAGGGGGTATCTCACCTAGGAGTATACACCCTCCTGACGGCGTGCAAGATTGGCATTTCGCGGAAATTCTACCAGACCTTGAGGCTAACTCTCCACCCAATTCGCGGCCTCATTGAATCGCCGACAGTTCAGCTTACCCAATGAATTCAGATTAAGCAGGTCATTGCGGATTAGCATTTTTCGAACGCATGTTTGGGAAAGATTGCACGTGTACCTTGAATCCGCCTACCCAAGCTTGTGACTGGATCGGGGAAACAAAGGAAGGGCGGGCCACCTGGCCGGGGCGAATGAGGCGAGGGTGAGCACTTCTGCTCATCAATCTTCAACGGATTAGTAAATGATGAAGGAGTAGAGCTGAACCGGAGATGCCGGTTGCCAAAGCGAATCTGCCGACTGCCGACTGACGAGTAGAAGCGACTTTGGAATTCGATTTTTGATTTACCTATAGAAGTTACGGATACAGATTTGCTCCAATTCTCCCCCCCCAGGTTTCATTCGAAAACAGATTTCAGGACCATGAGACTTGCGAATCGGCGGCGGAGTTGGAATGACGTTATTCAGGAACCGAAAGCTACAACTCACCCTCGCGGCTGCCGTTATGTGCTTAATTATCGTAACTGTCGCAGCTTTGCGCATTATGTCCGAATTCGATGAGATGGAAGTGCAGGATCAGCGGAATAGCCGCAGTTTGGTCCCGTCGGAAGCCGGCAAACGTGGTTCAGGCGATGCGATCCACGGACAGTTTCAGAAGTTAGTTCGCGATTTGCGGAGCGAAGAGCTTCGATTGCTGGAAATGCGAGATGAGGACGCAAAAAAGCGTCTGGGCCTGGTGAAGGATCTTCTTCTCGTCGTGTCCAGTATGGGATTGCTGATCGCAACGCTTGCCGGGTGGAGGGATCATCGCAACGACGTGAGACAGAATGTGGCAGACGTATCACTCCGCAACAGTGAAGAGAAATATCGATCGCTCCTTGACGGAATCGAGGAATACGAGGTTCTCATGTTGGATCCGGCAGGGGTGATTCTCACATGGAATGCAGGCGCCAAGCGAATGCACGGATATACAGCGGAAGAGATCGTCGGCCAGAATTATGCACGATTGTTTCCTGCGGAAGATATTCAGAGGGGGCGGCCGGAGAAGATTCTCCGTCTGACTGCCAAGAACGAACGGCATCGCGAGGAGATCGCCTACGTTCGACAAGACGGCTCGAGGTTCATCGGAGAGGTCGCTCTGACGGCGTTGCGCGACCCGTCTGGAAACCTGCGTGGCTTCTCTAAAATCAGCCGAGACCTCACAGATCGCAAGGATGCCGAAAGCCATCTGGTCGGGATCAATAAGCAAATAGCATATTTGAGCAATTCGGCCGCGCACGACGCCCTCACCGGTTTGCCCAACAGATTGCTGCTGAACGACCGGCTTTACCAGGCGGTCGCGCTGGCCAAGCGGAATTCCGGTATTGTCGCGGTACTTTTCCTGGATTTGGATGGCTTCAAGCACATCAACGATTCCCTGGGACACTCAGCCGGCGATAAGCTCCTTCAATCAGTTGCAAATCGCTTACTGGCCTGCGTCCGTTCACCGGACACTGTTTGCCGCAATGGAGGCGATGAATTCATCATTTTGCTTCAGGAGATGACCCAAGCGAGCCAGGCCGCCATTACGGCGAAACGCGTGCTGTTGTCGGTGGCGGAGGCTCACAATATCGATGGGCTCGATCTTCATGTGACCGCAAGCGTAGGAGTTAGTATCTATCCCGACGATGGCCTGGATGTAGAGACTCTGATCAGGAACTCGGATATCGCAATGTACGAGGCCAAGAAGGGTGAGCGCAAGACGTTCCGATTCTTCACGCCGAATATGAATCTTGATGCGGTTGAGAGGGGTTCCATCGAAGAGGACCTGCATCGTGCTTTGGAAAACCGCGAGTTTGCGTTGCACTACCAGCCAAAGGTCCATCTGAAGACGGGAGCAGTGGTGGGGGCGGAAGCGTTGATTCGGTGGACGCATCCTATTCGCGGGCTGCTCTCCCCCGGCAGGTTCATTGCCGTAGCGGAAGAGACGGGCCTTATTCTACCGATCGGGGCCTGGGTACTGCGCGAAGCCTGCTTGCAGGCCAAGACCTGGAAGGACGCGGGTCTGACCGCCGGGTCCATGGCCGTCAACGTCTCTGCGGTGCAGTTCCAGGAGGACGGTTTTCTTGTAGGACTTTGCTCAGTCCTCAGCGACACCGGCCTGGACCCGCGCTCTCTGGAATTGGAAATAACGGAGAGTGTTCTGATGAAGGATACCGAAGCGTCAGTTTCGATACTCAAAGCGGTGCGAGAAATCGGAGTCAGGGTGGCTGTCGATGATTTCGGAACAGGCTACTCCAGCTTGAGCTATCTTCGCCGGTTGCCTCTTGACTCGCTCAAGATCGACCAATCGTTTCTCCATAAAATTCACTCGGCCCCTGACGACTCGATCATCATAAGCGCAATCATCGGCATGGGACGGAACCTTGGCTTACGGGTCATTGCGGAGGGAGTTGAGACCGCCGAAGAGACGGCCTTTTTGAAAGCAAACGATTGCGACGAAGGGCAAGGCTACTTCTTCAGCAGACCGGCGACAGCCCAACAGTTCGTCAAGATGCTCGCCGCATGATGCCACGGTCCTTAATGCAACGGAAGAATGGCTCCAGGAAATCTACCGGCCCTGTGAGCAAATTTGACTTTAACTCGCGGTCGAACCGGCGCAATACTGACCGCGAAGCTCGTTAAACGGGTGGAGAGTCCCATGATAAAACGATTCGATGTCCCAACAGTCCTGGAACGCGAAACACAGACCACGATCGATAATTGGTATTCCCATGTCGAAGAGAACCTGACTCTAAAAACCGTGCCAATGAGTCGCGAAGATCGCTGCGCCCACCTTCCGGAGATGTTCAAAGATCTGGTGAAGCGTCTACGCTACCCGCTCCCCTTAGGCACACACGCCTTGACTTCGGTGGGGGCCAAGAATCACGGGTGCCTGCGGCGTGATCAAGGTTATAGCCCTGCGATGATAGTCGAGGAATCGCGCATGCTGCAGGTTTCCATATTCCAGACGCTTCAACTGCATGTGGAAGACACCGAGCCTGGAGTGCTGCTGCTCTACGTGATGGCCATCGCCGATGAAGTTGACTCACAACTTGCCCAGGCGATGTCGAGCTACATATCCGAGTCAAAGTTGGACACGAAGCCCATCGCCGCATAAATCGCTATGACGACTAAAGGCTATGCAGCGCGAGTTGGACCAGGCCGAGGGTCGGGGTCATGAGGAAGCGGACGATGGGACCGCCGACGAAGATCATGAGTACAAAGCTCAGAATGCCCATGCGGTCGTAGAGGTTCAAGGCGTTGTAGGGCAGGAAGTGGCGCAGGATGCGGCTGCCGTCGAGGGGCGGAAGAGGCAGCAGGTTAAAGAAGAACAGCGCCAGATTGACGTTGATGGCCAGATAGCACAGTAGTTCGAGGGCCTGGACGTTGGTCATCACGCTCTGTTCAGGCGGCAGGGCGCCCTGGAAGAGAATGATGGTGGCGAGTCCGAGGAATCCCACGAAGGCCAGGAGCAGGTTGGAGACCGGGCCGGCGAGGGTGGTCAGGGTGTCGTCGCGCACGATCTTGCGGAAGTTGCGGGTGATGACGGGTGTGGGCTTGGCCCAGCCGAAGAGGAACCCACTCATGGCTCCGCCGCTGAAGAGCGGACCGAAGATCATGAGCGCCGGGAAGAGCAGGGTGCCGAAGGGATCGACGTGGTACATGGGGTTGAGCGTGACGCGGCCCTGGAGGCGGGCGGTCTGGTCGCCCAGACGGGAAGCCATCCACGCGTGGGCGCACTCATGTACGCTCAGGGAAAAAATGAGCAGGACAAACTCGAAAATCGCAATTACAAGATTGCTTGGTTGCAACGCACTCTCCAGCCGGAAATCTCAGGTTAGCATGTGGAAGCCTGGAGCCGGGTTAACGAGGTCAGATGCGGTCGGAGGGGAAGCTGCCAACGGCTTCACCATCAGCTACTTGAGAGCCCGCGAGCACGATGGCGTGACTGCCGATGCGAGCGCCGGCGCCGATCTCGGTGGGTGTCAGAGTGACATTGTCGTAGTCGTCGGAGGCGTGGCTGTGGGAATAAATGCGGGCGAAGGAACCGATGACCGCGCCCTTGCGAATGGTGATGCCGCCGCGATCGTTTAGGAGCGCGCGCTGGCGGATGGTGACTCCATCTTCAATGGTCAACTTGTAGCCGTACGTGAGGTCGACGCCGTGAAAGATGCGGACGCCGGAGCCCATGTGGGCGAAGAGATGATGGCCGAGCATGGAGCGAAAACGGAGTCCGAGCCAGTTGTTGAGGCCGATGGGGGAGCGGTCAAACATCTGCCAGAACCAGAGGAGAGGCTTGCGCTTGGAGAATTCCTCGCAGTTGGAGTCGGCGAATTGCTGGGCTTCGAGGGTTACGTTTTCAGGGTCGAGCGAGAGGCTGAGGACGTTGCCGGGGAGTTCGCTGGTGAGGGTGAGATTGAGCTTCCCGCCGTGGGGGCGACCGAGGTAGATCTGGTAAAGCTGGTCGCGAACGATTTCGGCGCGGCGCTCGGGAGCCTGGTGGCGGGTGAACTCATCGTCGAGAAATTGGATCCATCGGCGGTAAATTTCTTCTGCTTCCGCGGCGGGATGGGGGACGCTGGATTGTTTGTCCATACGCATTGGACGATATACCAACGGGCGGGGATGCAGCGAGCCGTCACACGGCTCTGCGCGTTATCCTAATGAGTCGGTTCTCAAATAGTGTGACTGCTTCCCACGCATTCCGCACAAAACGCGGAATGGATGGGGCACCCACTGGTCAGAATTCTGAGGCCGGATCAATAATGAGTTCGGCTGAGTTAGGCCGCTGAGGAAGCTTTGCATGTCTGAAGAGATCATCACGAGTAGCGGGTCGAGTTCTGAGCTAGAGAAAACGCCGGCCGCGCTGCCGGTGGCAACGATTGCCACGCTGGGCCAGTACGAGGGCCAGTCGATCACGCTGAAGGGTTGGCTGTATAACTCACGGGAGAGCGGGAAGCTGCTGTTTCCGATATTTCGCGACGGTACGGGGACGGTGCAGGGCGTGGCCCACGTCAAAAGCGTGCCGGCCGAGGTGTTTGCGGCGCTCAAGGGGCTGACGCAGGAGTCGAGCGTGATTGTGACGGGCAAGGTTCGCGCGGACAAGAGAGCGCCGGGCGGCTTTGAACTGGATGTCGAGAACATTGAAGTGGTGCAGCGGGTGCCGGAGAGCGATCCTTACCCGATCACGCTTAAGGAGCACGGCGTTGATTTCCTGATGGAGCATCGGCATCTGTGGGTGCGGTCACCGCGACAGTCGGCGATTTTGCGGATTCGAGCAGAAATTATGCGGGCGGCGGCCGAATACTTCGATACGAATGGGTTTATTCGCACCGATCCGCCGATTTTGACGCCGGCGGCGTGCGAGGGGACTTCGACGCTGTTTCCGGTGGATTATTTTGGCGATCCGGCTTATTTGACGCAGTCGGGGCAGCTTTATATCGAGTCGACGGCGCTGGCGCTGGGCAAGGTTTATAGCTTCGGGCCTACGTTCCGGGCGGAGAAGTCGAAGACGCGGCGGCATCTGACGGAGTTCTGGATGATCGAGCCGGAAGTAGCATTCTGCGATTTGGATGGACTGCTGGAGCTGGCGGAGAACTTTCTCTCGCACATTGTGAAGAGCGTCATCAAGAATCGCGCACCGGAGTTAGGGGTGATTGGGCGCGATGTGGCGAAGCTAGAAGCGATTTGTCCGCCGTTTCCACGGCTTAGCTACGACGATGCTGTAGTGATGCTAAACGCGGCGCACAAGACGGGGAAACTGGAGCAGCCGTTTGAATATGGCAACGATTTTGGTTCGCCGGATGAGACGTGGCTCAGCTCGCAGTTTGAGCGGCCGGTGATGGTGCATCGCTATCCGGCTAATGTGAAGGCGTTTTATATGGAGCCGGACCCGAAAGACCCGCGGCTGGCGTTGTGCGTCGACGTGCTGGCGCCTGAAGGCTATGGCGAAATCATCGGCGGGTCGCAGCGCGTGTCGAGCTTTGAACTGCTCAACGCACGCATCGAAGAGCACAACCTGCCCAAGGAAGCCTTCCAGTGGTATCTGGATCTGCGTCGCTACGGGAGCGTGCCGCACTCGGGATTTGGCATGGGCATTGAGCGCGCGGTGGCGTGGATTTGTGGTCTCGAGCACGTGCGCGAGACAATCCCGTTTGCGCGGACGCTGCATCGCATTTACCCGTAAAGGAGTGGCGCAGGGGCTGATTCGCAAGGATGGGTAGACGGGTCGGGAGAGGGAGCGGCGGCTTGATGGCTGCGGAAATTTATGCGGTTCTGAGTGTAGGGTGAGGAACGCGCGGTTTCTGCTTGTCCTGGTACATCGCGGCGTCGGCCTTGGCGATTAACTGCTGCATGGTTTCGCCGGGCGTCCACGGCGCGAGCCCGATGGACGCATCCATGTAGACGTTGGCGGTGAGGCCTCTCTGTCCGCACTGAATGGTGTATTTGCCGAATACCCAGTCGCGGATGCGCTCGGTGTGCAGGTTGGCGCCGGCCACGTCGCAAGACAGCAGCACGAGGAATTCGTCGCCGCCCCAACGGCCGACTATGTCGCTGGCCGACCTGGTATTGACCTGCAACTCACGGGCAAATTGGCGGAGCAAATCGTCGCCTGCCAGGTGGCCGTGTGCATCGTTGATGAGCTTGAAGTCGTTGAGGTCGATCATGGCGATGCAGAAGGATTGGCAATGGGAGATGTTGAACTGGATCCGCTCTTCAATGCTGCGGCGATTTTCAACACCGGTGAGGTCATCTTTCAAAATGAGATGTTCGACAGTTCTGAGCCGGGTTTCGTAGGTTGAGACTTCGGCGCGCAACTGGGCCACCAGGCGCTGACTGTCGCGGGTCATCTGATCGACGCTGTTTTTCAATTCCGTGAGGCGTTCTACGAGTGAAGCCCGGATCAAAGTCAGATCATCGAGGTTGACGATGGTTTCAAGCCGAGAGGTCAAACCTTTGAACTGATTGGTGTAGCACTGATCGCGATCGCCGACTGATTCCGCAGTCCGGGCCAGGGCCAGGAGAAGTTCCTTGACTTCGTCGGCCTTTGCTTTGAGGTGTTCCGCGGTATGCTGGCCCCACTCAAAAAGTTTGGTTTCAATCTGTTCTTTGGTTTTGGTCATTTCTTCCGGGGTCAGATCGGTCGAAATGTGTCTTTCAAGGCCCTGGAGATTGCTTTCGAGTTCGGCGCCGACGGCGGGGCAGCCTTCAACGGCACTCTTGCCGACCGCCAGAAGCACGGAACGATAGCAGTCCTTGGTCGTCGCGAGAAGCTCTTCCGGCTCTAATTCGACGACTTGCGGTCCTGATTGCATATCTAGGAATCTCTTAAGGGAGATCATTGTCGTTCTCCAGAAATGGCCCGAATATTTTTGGTAAATCTAACAGTCGATTATTGGTAACAGCGAACGATCGGCCAGCAATGCCGATGAGCGGGTAAACCTCGCAGTGTAGGCGCTTGCCACAATAACGGCACATCGCGCGGTGGATTTCAGGGTACGGGGGAATTTATATTTCCGACCGCGAGTCCGGTGGCGAGTACGGTCTTATCCTGACACCGTGCCGAGCCGGACACATGGCAGATTGTGCTCGTGCCGAAAAGTTCATTCGGCCTGATTTGTGTCGCGCGGCAGGGCGCCCGGCAGGCGAAAGATGGTGCAGCGATCGTGGTCGACGCCGAACACGTCGGCGCGAGCGTCTTCAGCAGTGAAGGGAATCTCGGCATCGGCCACCAGAGTCATGCGCGGAGTTTGACGGACGAGCTGACCGTAGTCGGGATGGATGTAGAGCAGATCGATGGGATCGGACCGGGTGGCGGAGATCTGAACGAGACGATCGAGAAGCGCTTCGACCATCTCTGCCTCAAACGAATTGAAGAGATAGACCAGCACGGGTCCGGCAGGGAAAGGAATGCGGAGGAAGTCGTCGCAGATCGCTTTGGACGGATTGAAACCGCGTGGAAAGCGAGTCCATTTGCCGAGATTCCGATTGGCAATCGCTGCCAGTTCGGGGTTCAGCTCTACGCCTACGATCTCGCGCAGGGGATACTCGGAAGCCATCATGAGAACGCGGCCTTTGCCGCAGCCCAGATCCAAAAAGGCGTAATCGCGGAGCGTAAAGGGAGTGCCGGTTAGCGTGTCGTTCCAAAGCGAGAGGGCGGCGTGAAAGAGGGATGGCGCGGTGGCGTAGTATCCCGAGCTGTGAGCGTCGTGTTCGTGGCCCGACTGCAGACTGGGCGCATACATCAATCCGCTGGTGTCAACGCCGAACCTGCGGTCGAAAGGATGAAGCGAGGAACGCAGATGAAGCCAGCCGAGCGCGCGATCGATGGCTTCGCGGAAGCCGCTCGAAGGATGTGGCGTTTGAGTAGGAGTGAGGGGAGCGTGCGCTGCGGACTTCGACATCTTTCATTGAATCTATCAGAGGCCGAAGTTTGCGGGGGCCAAAGACAAACGCGGCGACCGATGGCCGCCGCGTTTGATGAGTGCCGGTTCTAGAACGTCAAACGAGCTGCGATTTCAATTTCACGGGGTGTGTAAAGGAAACCGCTGCTGTTGGAGCTGGTGAACTGCCCATAGGTTGAGGACTGGTAGGTGGCCGTGCCGGAGAGTGCGCCAGTGGACGAAAGCAGATATCCGGTGCTATTGATGCCATCGAAGTTCTGGTGATTGGAGACGTTGAACACGTTGGCCATGAGCTGGAGGTGGTAGCGTTCTGCAACCGGGATTTCCTTTTGCACGCGAAGGTCGTCCACCATTTTCCTGCGGATGCGCTTGTTGTCATATCCGAGCTGGGGAATGATTGCCTGGCCGCCCGCTCCATTCCAATCGGTACCAATGGCCGAGGAGGAGTTATAGCCGCTAGTAGCGAGTGAGTAAGGCAGTCCATCCTGAATCTGCGCGCTGTCGTTGATGCTCCAGTCGTTGGTCAGGTATTTGAGGAATGACTGGGTCGGTACGTTGGGCAGGTTCCACAGCATGTAACCAACGGCGCGGTTGGGAACATCCCACGAGGAGTTTCCGTAGTTGGCGTGGGCATTGGAGAACGGGTCATACCAGTTGTTGGCGGAGGTGGTCGTGGTGGCGTTTTGCGCGTAGTCGAGAGAGTGAGACCAGGTGTAGTTGAAATCAAACTGCACGCTTTTGAAGGTGCGGTTCAGCACCTCAAAGACAAAGGCGTTGTAGCTCGAATTGATGTTGCTCGCGACTTCGGTGATGGAGGTATAGGAATTGGCAGCCGCACCGAAGAGCGCCTTGTTTCCGTAGGCCGTGTAAGTGGGAACGGAGTAGACGGTTCCAGCGGCGATAGGACCGGTGCCGGCGGTGTCAGCTACAGTGATGGTTACGTTCTGAATGCTTGTTGGATCGAGGTTGAGATCGAGGTAGTTAGTTAACTTGCGGCCTAAAGCGCCCAGGTAACTGGCCTCGACGACAGTACCGCGACCCATTTGGTGTTGCACGGCCAGGTTGAATTCCTGCACCTCGGGGTTTTGCAAATTGGAGGCAAGGAAGTAGGAACTGGGAGTACCGGAAGCACCGGCGGCGGCGATATTGGGAAATTGCGGACCGGCCGGCGTGGTTCCTTGCGCGGCGGGCTTGAATGTGGTGCTGTACTGTCCGTTGGGGCTGCCCGTGTTGAGCCGGACATTGAGCAACATGCCATTGGTGATGCGGCCGTAATAGAGACCGTATCCGCCGCGAATCACGGTGTTGCCATCGCCGATCGGATCATAGGCGAAACCGGCACGGGGGCCGAAGTTGTTCTTATCGCTGGGAGTGTTGTTCAGCCCCGAGTAGGGAACGAAGTTGCCGGTTGCGGTGGTGAGGTTGGCAAACGGAGGAGGCAGCTTTTCATAATCCCAGCGCAGACCGAGTTCGAGCGACAGGCGGGGCGTGATTTTCCAGTTATCCTGGCCAAAGAAGGCGTAGTCGGTGGTGGAAATGGCGAAGACCGGAGGGCCAAAACCCTGGGTCATGCTGGTGTAGCAAGGATAGTTGCCGGTCGCGGAGGCCGTGGCGCTGGCCGGCGCCGCAGAGGCCGAGCTATTGCAAGTGGAGTTCGATTTCCCCTCATTCAACAAGTCATTGAGGTAGTTACCGAGATAGGTATAGCTGATGTAGCCGTTGCTCTCGTAGGTATTGTTGAGCAGATCGTAGTTATGGACGTTGTCGGTACCGAACTTGAAGCTGTGGTTGCCCTTGGTGTAGTAAAGGGTGTCGCCGATTTGCCACTTGCGTTCATCGGGCAGCGCCTTGCGGTAGGAGTAGTAGGGCGAGCCGATATAAAAGCCGCTGGTCGAAGTGGCAACAGCAACTTCAGGAACGTTGGGCGTGAAGCCGCCGGACCCGGTAGCCGTGACGCCGTTGTTTCCCTGCAGATATTGTTTGGTATAGGCGCTGAAGGGCTGCTGGCCCTCGTCGTTGAGCTCGCGGCCATACTGGTAGAGCAGCTCGTTGCTGATGCTCGACGTGATCAAGCTGGTCAATTTCGTCACGCCGTAGTCGAGCTTGACGAAGTCATTTCCCTGGGTGTCGAAGGCGTAGTGATCCGTAGACGCAGTCTGCACGCCGCCAGGAGAATCCCAACGCAGGCGGTGAAAGAGGAAGCTGACGTGCTCTTTCTGATTGACCTGCCAGTCCAGCTTGGGAGTGTTGATCTCCTGGTAACCGGCGTGGGGTGTTGTTCCAATATCGGTGTTGAGGGCTTGGATGCCGGCCGAGTAAAGGCTGGCGCCGGCAGCATAGCTCACGCCCTGACGCGCTGCCAGGGTGCAGGCATATTCGTCGATGGTCGGACCGCCGGTGAGATAGCCGTTCGCATAGCAGGTTTCTCCCGAAGCCAGCGCCGCGGCAGGGAGGGTATAGAAAGAGGACGGTGAGTTGGGGATACCAACGATCGGATTGATGCGGGAATGCTGATCGTAGGTATAAATCCAGAAGAGCTTGTCTTTGATCAGCCGCCCGCCCACGGTGAAGCCGTAAATCTTGCGCAGATCCTCGGGTTTAATCGGACTTGCGACGTAAGTATTCGTGGTTGGGTCCAAGGTTGTGACCTTGGCAAAATCGTTGTAGGCGTTCCAGTTGCTTTCGCGGTCGTAAAAATAGGCCTGGCCGTGAAGCTGGTTGGTGCCGCTCTTGGTGACCGACGTGATCACACCGCCGGCGGCGCGGCCATACTCGGCGGAGTAGACGCCGGTGTTGACGGCAAATTCGCGGACAGCGCTGGCGGAGGTGGAGTAAGCCTCACGGGTGCGGCCGCGCTCCTCGGCGTAATAGGCCTGGTTGTCGTCGGCGCCATCGATTTCAACGTTATTGAGAATGGTGCTGATGCCGCGCACGCTGACCAAGCCGAAACCACTGCTATCCGCGACCACGCCCGGCGTCGTCATGGCCAGGCTCGACCAGCGGCGATTGTTGATCGGAATGTCGGTGAGGGCTCTCAAGTTGAGCGAGGCCGAGACGTCCGGGGATTCCATATTGAGCACCGGAGCCGCTTCGGTCACTTCGATAGAAGACGAAGCGGAGGCCAGGCCCAGGCGCGGCTCCAGGTTGGTAACTTGACCGACCTGGACCAGCACGCCCTCAGCGCGATACGAGGCGAAACCCGATGCTGTTATCGACACGGTGTAAGTGCCAGGCTCCAACAATGGCGCCTTGAAGTAGCCGCTGTCGTCGGTCTTCACTCTGATCTCGGCATCGGTTCCAAGGTTGTGAATCGTGAGGTCGGCGTGGGAGACGGCCGAACCGGACGGATCAAGCACGGATCCTGCAATCGCACCCTCGGTTGTACTTTGAGCGAACAACGGACCCGTATTCAACAACAAAATCGCAATGAAAAGCCCCAGGCAGAGAATGCCCAGGCGTATTCGAATGGAAGTCATGATGGCTCTCCTGAAAGATGAAACGTTTGGTTGCGGCGGCCCTATCCGAGACCTAATTCCGACGTTGGCCGGTATGGTCGAGAACCGCGTGATTAGTATTTACTTCACCAAGATTCCCGAAAACGATCCGGGATTCCCTCAGCCGATCAAGTCATGAGGAAATGAGTCTGGGCGCAAACAGGATTTCATACTTGTTTTAACGTCGCGTGAAAGAGGCCCCGATCTGGATGACGGACCCTTCATTTTCAAAAACTTAGCTACGAAGGCAGAATCTCCAATGGACGCGGAGCAATCTAAGTACTGCATACCGCAACAAGGAGAATTGAGAATGCCACTGTCCGCAAGTGATGTCAACAGCTTGAAACAGGCCCCCGAGGTCGAGAATGTCCTTCCCATCGTCCTCCATCGCTGGAGTCCACGGTCTTTTGCCGATCGGGATGTGAGCGCGAAGGACCTGGAAACGATTTTCCAGGCGGTGCGGTGGACGGCATCGTCGTTCAACGAACAGCCGTGGCGTTTCCTGGTCGGAAGGCGCGACTCCGAGACTTACCGGAAGATTCTCTCGTCGATGGGCGAGTTTAACCAGAAGTGGGCCAAGGCGGCTCCCGTTCTGATCCTGGGCGCGAGCAATACCAAATTCTCCCACAACGGCACGTCTAACGGCAGTGCATTCTATGACTTGGGCGCCTCCGCGGCGATTCTCTGCCTGGAAGCCGCACACCTGGGCCTGGCGACCCACCAGATGGCTGGATTTGATAAGGATGTGGCGCGCAAGTCCTTTGGAATCCCCGAGGATTTTGTAATTGGGGCCGTCATTGCGCTCGGATACCAGGGCGATCCGGCGGCGCTTTCCGATCCGCAGATGCTCAAGCAGGAGACGTCACCGCGAACGCGCAAGCCATTGAATGAGTTTGTGTTGTCGGCGTGGGGCGAGGCTGCCAAATTGTCCTGACCGGTCCGGGTTACATTGGAAGCTGGAGATTCCGTTGCCCACTTCCCCGACTCCGAGACCATTAAGACGGCAATCGCCGCAACGCTACCAGCGCCGTCGACGGCCAGCGGCGAAACGCAGGCGATTGAGCTTGAGGGCGCGACTGATGCTGGCCGCTGTGCTGTTGATCTTGGGACTGGTGGGGTGGGCTGCGATTGCGCGCGCACTAGCCCCGACCGGAAATACGACGCGCTCTCGCTTTGACACCATCATTGTGCTGGGCACGTCGGTGGACAGCGAAGGGAATCCTACGCCGGAACTGCTGGCGCGCGTGACCGAAGGCGTTCGCGAATATGAGCGGGGAGTGGCGCCGCACATCATCCTCACCGGCGGCCCGGCGCACAACCACTTTGTTGAGGCGCAGGTCATGGCACGGATTGCCAGGGCGCAGGGCGTGCCGGAGTCCGCCATCTTTGTGGAACCGGAGGCGCTGGATACGATCCAGAACGCCTGTTTTGCCGGGCGCATTGCCAAGGCCCATGGGTGGACATCGGCCGAGGTGATTTCGTCCCAGTACCATCTGCCGCGTGCGGGACTTATCTTTAACCGGCTGCCGCTCGAATGGCACAGCCATGCAGCTCCGATGCTCACGCCGGAGTCTTCGTCCTCGGGCCGGACCGATTCGGCGCTCGAGATATTGAAGACGATGCGGTACCTGGTTTACGCCAACTGGGCGGAACGTTGCTCACCTTAAGGTGCTTTTTACGTCGCGCGTAACACACCAGAATATTGTGTCAAACACCCTGAAAACATTGGTCAAACATTGGTCAGGGCGTTGTCCCACGTCGGCACGGTCCTGTAAGCTTGAAGGGATGCGTTTCCCAGTAAGTCTCACCGCTTTTGTTGCTTCTCTTGCCGTCGCGGCGTTGTCAGCCGGGGCCTTCGCGGGGGCTCAAGATACCCCGGCACCGGCTACACCGGCGCAGAACCCGCCTTCTTCGTCTACGCAAGCTCCGGCAACTTCCTCTTCTTCGAGGACCGCACAACTCGATACCAATGGGAACTACATTGCCATCGATCCTCTTTCGGGTGTGCGCTATGACAATCGCTACGATGTCTCTTTGGGGATGGCTTACGGCCACATCAAGGCGGGTCCCAATCTGGCGCAGGGGTCAAACCTTGGCGGACTCGACCTGAGCGGTTCCTACTGGTTCAGCAAGCATTGGGCCGTTGAGGGTACGGGTCGCGGTTACTTGGGCACCAGCGGCGCGGCGCCCAACGATGTAAGCATCGACGGACCGTTCGTGGCGCAGTATGTTTTTGCAGCCGGCCCGGAATGGCTGGGTCCGCACAACAAGCATGGTGCGCTGATCGCCCATGTGCTGGTGGGCGGGGCTTATGGGGAGTTTGAGAAGGATCTGCGCGGGAATTCGCCGTCAGTAGTCGGGTTCTATAACAACCAGGTTGCTCCTGCCATGGTTATGGGTGGTCATTTTGACCTGAACCGGTCGCCGCGCTGGGTATTTCGCGTGACGCCCGACGCGATCCTGACCCGTTATGGGATCAATTACGGCCCCAAAAACGACCAGATCGACATCAATTTCGGCATCTCGGTCGGCCTCGAATATAAGTTCAAGAAGAAGCGATAAGGCAGAAGGTCTTCGCACCAGGTTCTAAAGCGGTTCTCCAACTTGATTGGGGAGCCGCTTTTAGGTATAAACGACAACCGTTGCTCTTATTCATCTCCCTATTTTGTTCCCACAAAAAACTCGGCGTCGCTCACTTCCCAAATTCAACCTTGCAAGCTCCTGCCAGGTTAGCTAAGATATTCCTAGCATTATGGAGGCCGCGATGATCGAAGCCACTATGTTCGAGGCAAAAACCCAACTTTCCGATCTGGTAAAGCGGGCGCAGCGCGGAGAAAAGGTCATTTTGACTATGGGGCGCAAGAAGACCCCAGTGGCTGAGATTGTGGCCCTGAAACCGGTAAAGAAGCGAACATTTGATATGTTTCATCACCCTGGATTCGTGTTACCCGCGGATTTCGATGAGTTGCCTGAAGAGGAACTAAGAGCGTGGGAAGGTGAGGACGAGTGAGAATTCTTATCGACACTCACTACGTGATCTGGGCTGCTATTGAATCGACAAACATAGAACCGTGGGCCAAAGCATTGCTTGCTGATCTTGATAACGAGATATTGGTGTCCTCTGCATCCGTTTATGAGATCAGTTTTAAAGTACGACTTGGCAAGCTCCCTGATGCAATCAAGTTTGAGAGCGATTTGATTACGAATGTCGAAGATAGTCTGGGCTATAAACTTCTTCATTTGGAGCCGGAGACTATGATGCGAGCAGCACGTTTCGAACATGCACATCGAGACCCGTTCGATCGCATGATTGCTGCACAGGCTATTCAGTACAACCTGCCGATTCTCAGCACAGACCCAAAGCTGGATGCCTTCGGAGTCCGACGCCTGAAAAAGCCGCGGCCCTGATCCAAATGCAGGCCTCGACGCCGGCGAAAACTCCCGCAACTACCCGGCTTCTCAACCCTGTGCACGCCTGACTTAATCCTTGTGTGGTATTCTTCGCCGTCTGGTACCCCATTCGCGAGACTGGCATCGAAAAAGATGATGTACCGGATAGCGGCACCTTTATTCTCAAACACAGCGAATCCATACATCAGAGAGAACGAAGGCAGGTCAAAAGAAGAACATGAGAGATACGCTCGGTGTTTTGCTTGCAGGAGGAGCCGGCGAACGGCTTTTTCCCCTTACGCGTGATCGCGCCAAACCGGCTGTTCCCTTTGGTGGGCATTACCGGATCATCGACATTACCCTTTCCAATTGCATCAATTCAGGCCTGCGCAGGGTCTTCATTCTCACCCAGTACAAAGCTTTGTCACTCAATCGCCACATCCGCGAAGGCTGGACGGGCATCGTGGCGCAGGAGCTGGGCGAGTTTTTTGAGTTGTTGCCGCCGATGCAGCGTACCGGCACAAATTGGTACATGGGCACCGCCGACGCGGTCTACCAGAACATCTACTCGATCGGCAGCGAACAGCCGACGCACATGATCATCCTGTCGGGCGATCACATTTACAAAATGAACTACAGCCGCATGCTGGAACACCACTGCGAGACCAAGGCCGAGGTCACGCTGGCGACCCTGCCGATTCCGCCCGATGAAGTTTCCCGGTTTGGCGTAGTCGAGGTGGGGTCGAAGGGCGAGGTGCTGGGATTCCAGGAAAAGCCGCAGTCGACGAGCTTCCGGTCGCCGTTTAATCCGAATTCGGTCGATGCGTCGATGGGCATTTACATCTTCAATACCGAAGTGCTGTTGAAGGCGCTGATCGCCGACGCCGAAGATCCTGATTCGAAACACGATTTTGGCCACAATATTCTGCCTGCGCTGCTGGGCAAGAAGAAGATGATGGCCTATAGCTTTGTGGATGAGAACAAGCAGCAGGCGCTCTATTGGCGCGACGTGGGGACGCTGGACGCCTACTACGACGCCAACATGGATCTGTGCTCGGTTTCGCCTACGTTCAACCTGTACGACAAGAATTGGCCGATTCGCACGCGTGTGCGGCAGTATCCGCCCGCCAAGTTCGTCTTTGGCGAACCGGGCCGCACGGGGTCAGCGACCAACTCGGTCATTACCGCCGGCGTGATTATCTCGGGCGCATCGGTGTCGAATTCGGTGGTGTCGCAGGATGTGCGCGTCAATTCTTATTCCGATGTGGACGCGAGCATCATCTTTTCGCACGTCAATATCGGCCGGCATTGCCGTATTCGCCGCGCCATTATCGACCGCGATGTCCACATTCCCGAGGGCACGGTGATCGGCTATGACCAGGTGGAGGATAAGCGGCGCTATTTCGTCACCCCGTCGGGCCTGACGATCGTGACCCGCGATGCTTCGCTGTTTGAGAATCCGGTCGATCCGGACTTCCTGCAGCGGTATTAAGCGGGTTGGTCCCGGAACTGGTGGTTTGATGCTCCATCTTTTCGCGCGATGAGATTGCGCGAAAAGATGGGGCATCGGGTTTTCAGGGCCGCTATAGGCTAAGTTCGGCGCGCGATCCGAGACGAATCAACTCGAGCGTATAGGCATTCGGCTTGGCGTAGATCAAGACCAGATCGGGCCGGATGTGGCAATCACGGTAACCCTGCCAGTCGTTCGACAACGCGTGGTCGTGGAATTTTTCTGCGAGAGGCTGGTCGTTTGCGAGAGTCTCAACCGCAGAAACGAAATTCTCGGAAAGATAGACTCGATGCTGCCCTTTCGATTCGCGTTTCAGGTCGCGCTTAAAGGCCGTCGATTGCTTAATTTTCCGCATCGATCGTGGTTTGCAGACCGTTCAGCGAAACGGTCTCTAGCTTTCCTTCCCGCGCCTCTTTCATAGCGGCCAGGGTGCCTTCGTTGGGGATCAATGGCTCGAAAGGAAGAGCCTTTTCACGGGCAACGCGGGTCAGCATCAGGCGGACGGCATCGGAAACGGTCAGTCCGATTGCTTCAAGGACCACCGCAGCCTCTTTCTTGATGTCCCCATCAATTCTAGTTTGAACAAGAGCGTTCGCGGCCATTGCTGATCCCCTGCATTACATTGTAATACGAAGCTTTCGGGAATCGAAGACGAGAAGTGAAAAAAAGTGAAGAAGTGAACGAGTGAAGCAAGGCATGGTCACTCAATTCACTCTCATCACTCCTTCACTCGCCTGCTATTTGCCCTTGTAATCCCGAAACAGCTCGGGGAATTGTTGCTTGAGGGCGGCGACTTTGGGACGGTCGCAGACCAGGATGTAGGGGTTGTCGGGGTTGTGGAGCGCGTAGTCCTGGTGGTAGGACTCGGCGTCGTAAAAGCCTTTCAATGGAACAACCTGCGTAACAATCGGCGCGGGAAATACGTGCGCCGCATCGAGTTGGGCGATGTAGGCAGCGCCGATCTTGTGCTGTTCCTCATTGGTATAGAAGATCGCTGACCGATACGACGTGCCCACGTCCGGCCCCTGGCGGTTGAGCTGGGTCGGGTCGTGGACTACGGAGAAAAAGACGCGCAGGAGCTGACCGTAGGTGATTTGCGCCGGATCGTAGACCACCTTGACCGATTCCGCGTGGCCGGTGGTTTCGGTAGTGACCTGGTCGTAGGTGGCCGTTGATGCCGAGCCGCCCGCGTAACCGGCAGTCGTAGCCAGCACCCCCTTGACGCGCTCGAAGACCGATTGCGTTCCCCAAAAGCAGCCACCTGCGAAGATGGCCGTCTCTTTGCCTGGATGGTGCGTGAGTTCGACGTCGCTCACGGGCGCGGGAATGGGCGATCGCGTAGCGGCATGGCATCCAGTGGAGACGATTGCAGTCGCGACCAGGGAAAAAAGAGCACGGCGCAGGACGGTGGTTGCAGTCATGATGAATCCTCAGCGAGCCCGACGACCGGGACTCGCATCCATGAGATGCCTGGCGCCGGTAAGAGTTACAGCACCGACGAAGCTGGTCGGCAAGGTAAGATGTTTCTCTATCGGGCAGCCACGCAGAATTGAGTGCCGGGAACCACCATGTGGAATCCTGCGTATAAGCCAACATGCAGTGCGTTGGTACATTAAGCTGGAGCGTAGTGGGGCTGGCATCGCTGCCGAAACCGGCGCGACGCAGCATTGAACCCCGAGAGACGGGCGGCACTACGCCGGGAAGCGGACCTGGGTCTATATCTGGTCCCGCTTCTGGAAGCCGGCCCGTTAGTTCAGACGCTCGCTATGACCGCGGGGAGGTAAGGCCGCTGGAGATCGACTGGTCCCAAACCGTCCGGCGCTGCATGGATGGCGATTCTGGCGCGTGGGCCGAACTGGTTCGCACACACCATCGCCGCGTCTATGGCCTCTGCTATCGCTTCACGGGCAATCCCGCTGATGCTGAAGACCTTACGCAAGACGTCTTCCTCAAAATCTATTCAAATCTAGCCAGTTTTGACACCGGCCGGGGCAGTTTGCAGGTCTGGATCACCACCATGACCCGCAACCTGCTGGTCGACAATTTCCGTCGCACCAAGAACTTGCGCTCCACTTCTTCACTAGATGAGGGATGGGAATCTGCCGAAGAATTAAAGCCGGTTGACCGCCTGACGTCGCACGGGAAGTCGCCGCACGAGATCGCGGCTCACAAAGAGCTAGAAAAAATGGTGCAACAAGCCCTTGCGCATGTCTCCGTGGAGCTGCGTGAGGCCGTCATACTAAGAGACTTACAAGATATGGACTACAAAGAGATCGCCCAGGTTCTGGGTATACCCGAAGGTACCGTAAAATCGCGCATCAGCCGAGGCCGGGCGGAACTGGCCCGGCTGCTGGAACGTAATAAACGGGAGGTGATGTAGATGACAGAGCGAGCAAACATTCCGACCTCCCCAGCCTGCGGGCAATGGGAAACGCTTTTGGCGGACGCGCTCGACGGTCTGCTGCGGCCTGAGGACGAAGCTACCTTTTCGTCACACATGGCTACTTGTGCGGCCTGCACGCAGCTTTTTGACGAGGCCCGCCGGGGTCGTGAGTGGCTGGAGTTTCTTTCGCCCGAGCCCGAAGTTCCCTCCGGACTCCTCGACAAAATCCTCGCCCAAACGGGCCCCGGACAAGTAGCCGGTTACGGACTGGTCACCGCCGGCACCAATGTTGTCCCGATGATTCCGGCCTGGCAGCGGCCTGGTGTGGTAGCCCGGGTGCGCCGCTTCGCCGAACCCCGCCTGCTGATGACGGCGGCCATGGCGTTCTTTTCAATCGCTTTAACGCTTAATCTGACGGGCATTCACATCACCAGCCTGAAGCTGTCAGATCTGCGGCCCAGCGCGGTTCGCTCGTTCATGGAGCGGCGCCTGACCATGGCGTCGACGCCTATCATCCGCTACTACGACCACCTGCGGTTCGTGTACGAGGTGCAATCGAGGATGCGCGAGCTGCGCCGGACGACGGAAAACGACGACAGCCAGCAGAAACCAAAACAACCGTCAGGTCCCGGCGAGTCGAAACAGAATCCAACGCATAAGGACGGCGGATCCCGCGTAGATCCTCCGCAACAGTCGGGGACCCCAGCCTTCAATGATTCACTGGACTACCTGGAAGCTTCGCTATCACTCGACAGACCCGCGCATTCCGGCGGCTCCGCGAAAGCAAGACGGGAAAGGGGCACAGAATGGACTGCGTAAATCATAGCGGCGTGGCCGCTACAGCCTTTTGCCAGAACTGTGGCAAGGCCATTTGCGCCAATTGCACACGCAACGGCGCAGGAGGACAGATTCTCTGCGAACCGTGCTGGCTCGCCTGGCAAAGTGTTCCTAATCCGTTTATTGCGCCTCCAGCGGGCGTGCCCAATCCGGCCGCGGCGGCGGTGTTGGGACTGATACCTGGCGTCGGCGCCATGTACAACGGGCAGTTCTTCAAGGGGCTGATTCATGTGGTCATTTTCGCGGTGCTGGTGAGCATCAGCGATCACTATGGCATCTTTGGAATTTTTATTGCCGCATGGGTTCTCTACCAGTCTTTCGAGGCCTATCACACGGCCAGGGCCCGGCGCGACGGTCAGCCTTTGCCTGACCCGCTGGGGCTTAACGAAGTGGGCAACTGGCTCAATCTGGGCGGACGCGGGCAATATCCGCCGCAGCCGGGACCGGGCTATTCTGGCGCTCCTAACCCTGGCCCGTACAATCCGGGTGCTTACAATCCGGCCGCCAATCCGGGTCCGGCAACTCCCGGCGCGACGAATCCGGGCTCGACTAATCCTGGCGCGAGTGGCTATCAGCCGCCCTATACCGGCCAGTATCAGCCACCTTACCAGGCTCCTTATCAAGCTCCCTACACGCCGCCTTATACGCCGGTGGGTGGATATGGCGACCCGACTGCTCCGCCCATGCCTCCTGTGCCGCCGGTGTATTGGAAGCGTAAGGAACCGATTGGCGCCATTGTGCTGATCGCTCTCGGTCTCTTGTTTCTGCTCGGTCAACTGGACGTTCTTCACGGGCGCGTCTTTGAGCTCACATGGCCATTTCTCCTCATCGGGCTTGGAGTGTGGTTGATTATTCGTCGCGTGAGTGTCTCGCAAGGAGGTCCCAAATGAGCCGATACATGTTGATTCGCCGCCTTCGCGGCCCTGCTTTTCTATTGCTTGTCGGAATAATTGCCTTGCTGGCGCAGGCACACGTTTTGAGCTGGGGCCATAGCTGGCCGCTCTACTTGATTCTGGCCGGGGTGTTGTTGCTGGCGGAGCGCGCGGCCCTGGCTGCGGAAGGCTATCCCCCGCCGCCACAATATGGCAATCCGCCCTACACCGGTGGCACCCCCTATCAGGGCGCTCCTCCCTATCAGGGTGTGCCCTACCCCGGTGCGCCCGTCTCTGGCGCTTCTGCAGCGCCGCCACAGCAGCAGCCGGGGTCTTCGATAGTGCCTGCGCACTCTGACGAATTCGATCACGATCCGAACGGAGGGCAGTCATGAGCAGCGTACCTCCATACAATCCTCCGGGAGGCGGTGCGCCGCCCCCTTACGACCCCAAGACCCAGTGGCGTGTCTACCGCGAACAGCAAAAGGCGGCATGGCGTGCGCAACGAGATGCGTGGAAGGCTCAGCACCACGCCTGGAAGGCCGACTATACCGGCGTATACGGTCCGCGTGTGCCGTCGATCGTCGGGCCGGTCCTGCTGGTGGCTGCGGGTGTCGTGGCCCTGCTCATTTACTCGGGCAAGATCGCGGCTGGCCAATTTTGGTCGTGGTACGGACACTGGTGGCCGCTGCTGCTGATCGGCGCAGGCTTGGCGCTGCTCGGTGAATGGGCGCTCGACTTACGGCGAAAAACTCCGGTTCGTCGCGGCGGCAGTTTTGTCGGCATCCTGGTGCTGCTTTCGATCGTGGGATTGGTGGCGGCCTGGGGTAGCAATTTCTGGGATCCGATGCGCGCCGAGTGGGGCGAGCATGATGACTTCTTCAACATGTTCGGCCGTCCTCAACACGACATGGATCAGCAGGTTTTGAACTCGCAGATTCCAGCCAACGCGGTCGTCGAGATTCAAAACCCGCGCGGCGACGTGAGCGTGACGGCGGGCGATGGCAGCGAAATGCAGGTGCAGGCCCACGCCGTGGCGTACGCCGAGTCTGACTCGGATGCAAACAAGATATTCGCCTCTGAAGCTGCGCATGTGACGGTGAGCGGAAATTCAGTGCTGGTGAAGTCGGAGGGAAACAGCAGCGGCAGAATGAATCTCTCCGTCACTGTTCCCAAATCCGCACGAGTGGTTGTAAATGCCAGCCGGGGCGATGTGACAGCCGCGGGATTGGGTGCCGGAGCCAACATCACGGCAGGCCACGGCGACATTCATTTGAATACCATTGAAGGCTCCGTACAGGTGCATTTCTCGACGGACAAGGGCGATTTTTCAGCGCACCAGATCAATGGCGACATCACTGCCGACGGCCGCTGCAACGATCTGACGCTGTCTGAGGTCAAGGGTAAGATCGCGCTCAATGGCGACATCTTTGGCGATGCGCACATGGAGAATCTCACCGGGCCGATCCACTTGCATACTTCGGTTACAGACCTGCAAATGGGCGAGTTGCCGGGCGACATGTCCCTCAACGACGACGACCTGCGCGTGACCGAAGCCAAGGGTGCGGTGCGCGTGATTACGCATTCGAAGAACGTGGACCTGGGTCAGATTTACGGCGACACCTATGTCGAAGATCGCGACGGCAACATCTCGATCGAGCCTGCCGGCGTCTACAGTGTTGAAGCCAAAAACATGAGCGGCAAAGGCGATCTGGATGTGACGCTGCCGCCCAATGCTTCGGCCGCGGTCAGCCTGCACACCCACAACGGCGATATTTTTTCGGATTATCCATCACCATCGGTCGAAGGCGAAAGCAAGTCGGTGACGTTCCAGATCGGATCCGGCGGATCGAAGATCAACCTCACCACCGATGTGGGCGACGTTCGCATCAAGAAAGGCTCAGGTTTTCCGGCTACACCGCCTGCTTCCGTTTCGAGTTCATCTGCGCCAAAGTCTCCGGTCGCGCCGACTGCGCCGCGCCTGAAAGCGCCTAAAGCGCCACCAGAGGAGCCGGTCACGCAGTAAACCAAAGTCAAATCAATCAGTAAACAACAAGGGCAATGAAGGTGACATTCCTTCATTGCCCTTGTTGCTTATTTGTGGTGATTTTATTCCGTTCTCAGCGCCCGCATGGGATCAACCCGTGAGGCGCCCCAAGCCGGTATCGCACACGCGACAGTAGCCACCAGCAGCAACGTCGCCGCTACTCCTGCGAATACGATTGGATCGAGAGGACGCGTCTCATAAAGCATGGACCGCATCAAGCGTGATGCTTCAAGGCTTGCGACCAGGCCGAGTGTCAATCCGATGAGCGCGGGGCGCAGACCATCCGTCAGCATCTTGCTCATGACCTGGCCTCTGCGTGCGCCCAGTGCAAGACGAATACCGATCTCGCCGATGCGCTGCGTGCCGATGTAGGAGAGCACGCCGAACAGCCCAACCGCCGCCAATAACAAAGACAGGGCTGCAAAACCCGCGAGCAAGGTAGTGCTGAAGGTTCTGTCCATTGTGGATTTGCCGATGAGCTGATCCATGGTGAGAACGTCGGCGACCGCCATATCGCGATCCAAGCTCTGAACCACGCGCTGAACCGGCAAAGCTAGCGTTCTCACATCGCGCGTCGACCGCAGCACCAGCGTGCCGTAGTTCTCCGTTCCCGACATCAGGGGAAAGTACTTCATCGGCCTCGGCTCTTCGCTGACGTCATAGCGGGTATCGCCCGCAACGCCGACGATGGTGTAGTTCTTTTCATTAGTGTGAAGATGTTTGCCGAGCGGCTCTTCGCCGGGAAAATACTTCCGCACAAAAGAGTCACTAATGATGATTTCGTTGGTCTGGTCGAGGCGCTGGTTGGGATTGAAAGTGCGGCCGCGCAGCATCGGGATACCCATGGCAGCGAAGTATCCGGGATCGGCGGTGCGGTTCAATGCGAATTCTCCTACGCCCTTGGGTAGAGGAGGATGTTCGATGATGGTGAAGCTCGAGTCTTCCCAGTAACCCTGCCCCGGCACTGCTTCAACCAGTCCCGCCGCCTCGACGCCGGGCAATGCTCGCACTCGCGCCAGGAACTGTTCAAAGAATGCCACCCGCCGGGCGGGCGTGTTGTAGCGAGCACCGGGAAGCCCGATACGCATGGTGAGCACGTTGTCCGTGGCGCAGCCCATGTCCGTCGTGCGCAGCCGGTCGTAGCTCTTGAGCAGCAGTCCAGCTCCGGTGAGCAATACCACGGTTAGTCCGACTTCAAGCGTGAGCAGAACTTTGCGCAGTGTCGCGCGTCCCACGCCTCCGCTGGCTGAGCGCGAAGATTCGTGCAGCGTACCCAATAGCTGCTTGTCGTGCACACTGAGCGGAGAGACGAGTCCGGCAAACAAGGCGCACAGCGCGATCACGATAATCGTGAAAGTGGCCACAGGCGCGTCGATGTGAATGCTGTCGACGCGGCTCATATCGTGGCGCATCCGCACCAGCCACAGCAATGCGCCGTAAGCCAGCAAGAGGCCCAGAGCGCCGCCTACGGCTGACAGCAGAAAGCTCTCCATTAGACGCTCTCGCAGCAAACGCATGCGCCCGCCGCCGAGTGCAGTGCGAATGGCGAGTTCTTTGCGTCGCACGACGGACCGCGCCACCAGCAGGTTGGCTACGTTCATGCACGCGATGAGCAGCAGGCAGTCGGTTGCCCCCAGCAAGACATACAAAGGTCTCTTGAGATCGCCCACCATGTCCTCGAGCAGCGGGCGGCCCGCGGCACGCTCAGAGACAAATGGATTGTCGAGGTGCGTTTCATGCAGCCGATGCGAGATCATGCTCAGATCGGCAACCGCCCGTTGTGGCGATACGCCCGGCTTAAGCCGGCCCACCACGCGGAACATGTGGTCGTCGAGCATGGACATGTATTTCTCCGGCATCTCCTGGTGAACCGTCATCCAGATTTGGGTGTCCGGCCGGAGAAATTCGAACCACTTTGGCATCACGCCAATCACCGTGAATGGCTTGGCGTCGATCGAGATGGTGCGGTTCAAAATTCCAGGATCTCCTCCAAAGCGCCTCTGCCACAGGCTCCAGCTCAGCAGCACGGTTGCATTTGCGCCGTGAATATCGTCTCCCGCGTTGAAGTCGCGGCCCAGCGCCGGTTTCACTCCCAAGGTTGGGAGAAAATTCCAGCTAGCCATGGTGCCGGTGAGCCTCTCCGGCAACTGTCCGCCCGAAGCCGAGAGGGAGAATTGGCTGTCGCCTAGCAGCAGAACCAGGTTGCTGAAGCTCGTATTCTGCTTCTGCCACTCGTCGTAAACTCCGCCCGCGACGAAGGCGTAAGGGAAGTCGTTTTCCCCTCCGGAATTCTCGTAGAGCATCATCAACCGATCGGGGTTCTCGAATGGCAGCGGCTTGAGCAGCACATTGCGCACGACTGTGAACAGCGCTACATTCGCGCCGATGCCCAACGCCATGACCACAATCGCAATCACAGCGAACCCCGGCGTGCGCCGCAATGTACGAATGCCATAGCGCAGATCGCGCAGCAGCGACTCCAGCCAACCCCAACTCCACGTTTCACGCGCCTGTTCGCGCAGCAGCGCAGGATTGCCAAATGTGCGCAAGGCCGCGAAACGGGCTTCTTCCGCGCTCATGCCGTGGGCGACATTCTCCGCAATTTCTCTCTCAAGATGGAAGCGCAATTCCTCGTCGAGCAACACGCCCGCTTGTTTGCGTCGCAACAGCGTCTGAATCCACATCCGCAACTTCGCAATCCAACGCATCGTGCCTCCCGCCGTTCACTGTCTCTCGTTCACTTCTTCGCTCGATTCACTCTTTCACTCGGTTCACTTCTTCACAGCCTTCACTTATGCTTCGCTGACAATCAGGTTGATGGCCGTCGACAGCCGACTCCAGTTGGCCGTTTCCTTTTCCAACTGCCCGCGACCGGCCTTGGTGAGCGAATAAAACTTGGCTTGCCGGCCCGTCTCGCTCTCCGCCCACTTGGCCTTGATCCAGCCTTGTTGTTCGAGGCGATGCAGAGCGGGATAGAGCGAGCCCTGCTGTACCTGCAGCACTTCTCCGGAGATTTGTTGAATGCGCTTGGCGATGGCCCAGCCGTGCATGGCTTCAGGCGAAAGGGTCTTCAGTATGAGCAGGTCGAGCGTGCCCTGGACGAGATCGTTTGGTTTACCCATACCTAGATTATCTACATCATAGTCGTGTAGACCGTCAAGGTATCAAGAAAATCAAATGTTTGTCGGCGCTTTGCCGCTGCTTACCAGACGAAGGGAATCAGCCGAAACGGCGTGCGGTGACAATATGCGGAATAACCAGCCAACTCGCGGCGCAGCATCTTCTCTTCGTCGAGCAGGCGCAACACATAAAACGGCACCACCAAAGCGAAGACCGGCAATGCGACCCACGATCCCAATGCCAGCGGGGTCGACAGCATCAGGAGTACCGAACCGGAATAGAGAGGATGGCGGATCAGGCAGTAAGGGCCAGTTGAAATGAGCGGTTGGCTCTGTTCAGCATGGATAGTGCGCGAGGCAAAATTGTTGATGTCGAGCACCCAACCCACAAATAACAAGCTGACGAGAATCAGCGCGTCACACAATATCGTGAGCCATAGCGGGACCGGCTCAGGCACAACGCGCGACCATCCGAAGCGATGATCCAGACCCGGCACCATGAATGCCGCGAAGAAGAGCGGACGCAACCAGCGGATGAGAGCCTTCTGCTTGGCGATCGGTTCATCGCTCTCAAGTCTTCGCTCGATCACGGTTGGATTGGTCATCAAAAAGAAGACAAAAATCCATGTAATCGGAGCGAAGACGAGCGCCAGGTAGATCCATGCTTGCCAAAAATGCCAGGTTCCGGCGGAGAGAAACAACACCCCGGCTGCCAGGGCGAGGAAGAGCGAAAGACGGACCGCCACGCGGGCTCCCAGAAACGCCCGGCGCTGTGACAGATCTTCTGAACGCGCAGATTGACCCTCGGTTTCAGGAGACGAAAGCGGCATACGCTCAATCTTCTTTCCCGACCTCCACAGAACAGGGGACAACGGATGGAGCCACGTGCAACGCAGGACCTATTATTTGACTTTCGCGCCCGCGCTCGCGGAACGAACGGCTAAGCATACGCCTCGGCGCATGAGATGGTCAGCCACTTTTCTAAAAATATTTATCTCCTTGCCTAATGTCTACGGTTTCGTTGTATGCTCCGGTCACGAGGTTTGAGTTTCGCATGACGCATTCACCCACTCGTGTGATTACCGTCGAACGCGAATATGGATCCCACGGCGGCGAATTTGCCCACGACCTAGCCGCCCGGCTGGGTTGGCGCCTGTTGGATTCGGAACTGTTGTCGGCCGCCGCTCGTTCGGCATGCGTGCCCGAGGAAACAGCGGCCAAATTCGATGACCGTCTCGACCCGTGGTATTACCGGTACGGCAAGGTTTTCTGGCAAGACGCCGTCTACTCCGCGACCGTGCTCAAGGATGAGCAGGTCTTCGATTGCGAGCGTATGTACGCGCTGATCCGGCAGGAGATTTTAGCTGCTGCCGAGCAGGGCAACTGCGTGCTGGTGGGCCGCGGTGCAGCCTGTGCGCTGGCCGGCAAACCAGGGTGTTTTCACGTCTTCGTTTACGCGACCGCAGCCGCAAAGCGCGAATGGTATACCCGCACATTTCCCAGTCGCGCCCAACATGCCGACCAGCACCTCGCGGCCTTTGATAAGCGTCGTGCGGCCGTCATTCGCCGCTATTACCAGCAGGAGTGGTGCGCGCGCGGCCTCTATCACATGCTGCTCAACTCGGCGATTGGGCTCGACGCCATGATTGCCGCGACCCAAGGCGCTGCGAACCTGGTTGGCGAAGATAGCGAAGTGGCCGCGAAACTCGCCTGATTGCCGCCGTAGAAGCTAATTACACCGCGACCCGCGCAACGCGGGACGAAATGCGCGTAAAAATCTCCCAGGGAATCGTGTCCGCAACGTCAGCGTGGTCGAAAGCCGAGACCGCTTCCGTGCCTTGAGAGCCTAGAATCACAACCTCATCGCCTGGTTCGACCCCCGGAATCTCCGTTACATCGATAACCGTCTGGTCCATGCTGATGCGGCCGACAATCGGCGCCCTTTCTCCGCGAACCAACAGGCTGAACCGATTCCCCAAATGCCGATCGAGCCCGTCCGCATAACCCAGGGCAATCAGCGCCAGTCGCATCGGTTCGCTAGCCACAAATGTACCGTTGTAGCCAATCTCGGCGCCCGCCGGAACAGTTCGCACGCTCGCTACCCGCGTCTTCCACGCCAGCACTGGCCGGAGACTTCCTTGCGCCGCTGATAGAGATTCGGGGAATTCGCCAGCCTCAAACGCAGGACTGAAGTGCGGAGCCAAACCATAAAGCGCCAGCCCCGGTCTTAGCATCGGCTTCAATCCATAGCGATGCGCAAGAGTCGCGATGGCCGCAGCATCGGTGCCCAGCAATGCCGCCGACGCGCCCACGCTCAACCACTGTGGCCGCGTGGCGTGTTCTTGAACAATCTGGCTCACCGCGTCTTCGAGCCGCTGCAATTGGTGGCCGGTCGCCTCGCCGCCCGCTTCATCTGAGGCGTAGAGGTGAGTCATCACCGCCTCGATACGCAACGGAGAATCGCCGCCAAACCGTGCCAAAACCGGCCCAATCTCGCCCGGAGCGACGCCCTGCCGGCTCATCCCGCTATCGATCTCCAGATGAACGGGCACCGAACCCGACGCACCGCCCACCGTGCGCGCCGCATTCTCAATTTCGTCGACTTGACCCATATCCCACACCACCGGTGTAAGCGAGTGCTCAATCGCAGCCGGACCCTGGCCGGGAAAAATTCCCCCCATGATCGCGATGCGTGCCGTCGGACATGCAAGCCGCGCAACCACGCCTTCTTCCACGCTGGTAACGCCCAGCCATCGGGCTCCGGCGCTTACGGCCGCAGGCGCGCACAGGTTGAGCGAGTGGCCATAGGCATCCGCCTTCACAATGGCCATCAATTCAGTTTCGGGAGCAACGAGGCTCCGCAAAAAGCGGTAGTTTTCCTTGAATGCGCTGGTATCGATCTCTACCCAGCAGGGGCGTGTCGGCATGAGGTATCCAGTTATCAGTCTAACGCGGCGGGCAACAGCGCGTAGGCCACCACGGTTTCACCGATCTCTTCGCACTTGGCCAGCAGACGCGCTTCCATTTCATGCGGCACCGGCATTTCGCAAGCAGCGATTTCGTCGTCGTTCGCGCCCACGAAGTTCAATTCGCAACAGCCCAGCGCTTCACCCTCATACATGCGAATCGGCGGCCCGAATACCCTGCAAGTCATGGGGCGCCATGCATACACATCGCACCGGCCCGACACGGGATCGAGCGCTGGACATGCCGCCTCGTTGGCAAATTCTTCAAAGTCATCGCGGTCTGTTTCGGAACCGTTCAAATGCCCCGTCTTCACATCACCCGGAAAGTCGACGCTATGCTCCTCGATCCAGGCGTGGGCGCGCTGCTCCAGTTGTGCGGCGAGCGCCGGTTGCGTCTCCCGCAATATTTCCATGCCCGCGCGCAAGCGGAGCGTGTCGAGCGCATTAATGGCAAAAACTCCGTGGCAACATTGGGTGCAGCCCGGTCGGCACACCAGCCACGGTCCGGCCTTCTGCGCCGCTTTCGCCAACGCAGCATCCATGATCTGCACAAGCTGAAAATCGCCCGGAGGAAGGACCATTGTGCCAAGAATAACCGATCCTGGGAATTTGCACTGTGAGGTCACCCTGCAATTCCCTTCTGATTTCGCTCGTGTTATAAGAGGTTGGTGTCTTCGTGACCCGTCTCGAGCAGGAGTTCCCCATGTCGAATCCCGCCCCAACAACCCCGTCCACGATCATGCCGGCGTTGCGCTATCAAGACGCTCCGGCCGCCATCGAATGGCTCTGCACGGTGCTGGGCTTTACGCGCCATGCCGTCTATCCCGGCCCCAATGACACCATCGGCCATGCTGAACTCACTCTGGGCGGCGGCATGATCATGCTCGGCTCCGCCAAGGACGACGGCAGCAACCTCAAGTCGCCTGCGGAGTTGGGCGGCTTTGAGAGCCGCAGCGCCTACGTGGTCGTCCCCGACGCCGAGGCGGTATATGCCCGCGCCCAGGCCGCCCATGCCGTCATTCTGCGCCCCATCCAGAACACCGACTACGGCAGCCGCGAATTCGCCATCAAAGATCCGGAAGGGCATAGCTGGAGCGTCGGCACCTACGATCCGTGGGCCGCTCACGAGTAGCACGGTCAAGACAGATCGCGAACTTATCGTGACTCTACGCGACGGTCAATGTCTGGACCGTTGATCAGGCGCTCTGGTCTCCCACCGGCGTTTCCGACCCACGGGTGATGAAACTCTGGGTGCGATGGAACTCGGGGTGGGAGATCAAAAAGGCTTGTTGTCGGCCATCGGGCTTTTTCCTTTTTCCAGTCTTGCTTCTTGGCAGAAGCCGGAAATGACCCCTGCTCGCGTATATTCATTGCACTGATGCGCGGGAGGTCGTGCTCATGCCCATTTTGAAATTCTCATCCCTGATTCTTTTGTCTTTGGTCGTGCCCACCGCCATCGCCCAAGGCGGCTTGCTGCTGGTAACGGAAAAAGGCGATCGCAGCCTGGCAATCGTCGACCCGGCCACAGGAAAGAAGATCGCCTCGGTGCCCGAAAACGGTATCACCGGCCATGAAGTCACGGCATCGCCCGACGGCCGCTTGGCTTATGTACCCATCTACGGAAACTCCGGCGTGGGCAAGCCCGGCACCGACGGGCAAAACATGGTGGTGATCGATCTCGCTGCTCGCAAAATCGTCGGCAACGTCGACTTTGGTCATCCCGTTCGCCCCCATCTGCCGGTTTTCGGGCCTAAAGATGGGCTGCTTTACGTGACAACCGAGCTTGATAATTCGGTGACGATCATCGATCCCAAGACGCTCAAAGTTGTCGGCTCCATTCCCACCGGTCAAGTCGAGAGCCACATGCTGGTCATCTCCCACGACGGTCGTCGCGGCTACACCGCCAATGTCGGGCCCGGCACGGTTTCCGTGCTCGACCTGCAAGCTCGCAAGCTGCTCAAGATCATTCCCATCTCCAGCAATACGCAGAGGATATCGATTTCGCCCGATGATCGCTGGGTCTTCACCGCCGACCAGACACAACCTCGCATGGCCGTCATCGATACCGCAAGCAACGCCGTGAAAACCTGGATTCTATTAGCCGCCGTAGGATACGGAAGCGCGCCCACCGCCGACGGCCGCTGGCTGCTGGTCGCGCTCGAAAGCTCAAACCAGGTCGCGATGATCGACCTGGCCGCAATGAAGGTCGTGCGCAACGTCGACGTGTGCGCCGATCCTCAAGCGGTCGTTGCGAACCCCAACGGCAAGACCGCTTATGTAAGCTGCATGGGCGCCGACAAGGTCGCGGAATTCGACCTGAGCACCGGCAAAGTGACGCGGGAGATTGCTACCGGCAAGACCACCGATGGGCTGGCTTGGGCGAGCCGTTAGCCGATCTCCTTGTCCCAATTCTCGAGGATCGTCTTGAATTCGCTCATGAACTTGCCGGCATCGCCGCCATCGATGGTCCGATGATCGAATCCCAGGCAGTAATGCTGCACCGAGCGAATCGCCAGCGTGTCGTTGCCATCGGCATCGGTCAGCACCACCGGCTCCTTGCGCAGCCCGCCAATCGCCAGGATCGCCGATTCCGGCTGGTTGATGATCGGCGTTCCAAACTCGCCGCCGAACACTCCTGAATTGGTGAGCGTAAATGTCGATCCCGAAGCTTCATCGGGCTTGAGGCGCTTGGTGCGGGCGCGGTCGGCCAGATCGGCAATCGCGCGCGCCAAACCCAGGAAACTGCGATCCTCTGCCTGGCGAATCACCGGCACGATCAGTCCCCATTCGAGAGCCACGGCGATGCCCAGATGCACGTTTTGGTGATAGCGAATCGAGCTGCCTTCGAGCGATGCATTCACGATCGGAAACTTGCCCAGCGCCTCGACCGCGGCGGCCGCGATAAAAGGCATATAGGTCAGCTTGACCCCGTTGCGCTGCTCAAATCCTGCTTTTTGGCGCTGGCGAATCCTTACCACCCGCGTCATATCTACCTTGTAGATCGTGTAGGCGTGGGGAGCGGTGTGCTCGCTCTCAACCATGCGCTGCGCAATGATGCTGCGCATTTTAGTCATCGGCACCAAACTGCCGGGTGCGGGGCTTCCAGGCGCCGGCTGCGGTGCGGCGGGAGTCGCGCGAGTTGTGGCGGGTGCGGCAAGTGTCGCCGCCGGTTGAGTCTTTGTCGCGGCTGGTTTGCCATCGCTCAAGTAACGCAGGACATCTTCCTTGCAGATACGGCCGCCGGTGCCGCTGCCGCTAATCTGGCTCAAGTCGAGACCGTGTTCTTTAGCCATGCGTCTTACCAGCGGCGAAGACCGAACCCGCTCACTGCCGATCGAGCGCCCATTCGCAGCCGGCGCTGCCGGAGAAGGCGCCGCCGCAGCCCGAGCCTCAGTCGCAGGAGCACTCGCAGCCGCCGCTGTGGCCACAGGAGTCCCATCCGGCTGCGCAGTTTCGGCCGCCCCGCCAATCACCGCGACCACGGTATTAATCTCGACAGTCGATCCCGCCGGCACCTTGATCTCGGTCAACACCCCGGCAATGGGAGCTGGAATCTCAGCATCAACCTTGTCGGTAGAAATTTCGAATAGAGCCTCATCCTTTTCGACCTGGTCGCCAGCCTTTTTAAGCCATTTGGTGATGGTTCCCTCAAAGATTGACTCGCCCATCTGCGGCATCACGACGTCGGTTCCCCCCACTGCGGGTGCGCCCTCCACCACTGATTTATCGGCACTTGGGGGCGCGGGCGTCGCCGATTTTGCCGGCGTGGTCACGTGCGTCCCAGAACCACTCTCCGCCACCACCGCGACCACCGTGTTGATGCCCACGGTTGTGCCTTCCACCACCTTGATCTCCGTTAGCACCCCGGCGACTGGCGAAGGAATCTCCGCGTCTACCTTGTCGGTCGAAATCTCAAAGAGAGGCTCGTCTTTTTCGACGGCGTCTCCGGCTTTTTTGAGCCACTTGGTGATGGTGCCCTCAAAGATTGACTCGCCCATCTGGGGCATGACCACGTCGGTTGGCATCTGTCGTATCTCTCCGCGATGCGGGACGCAAAGCTGCGCCCGATCCCAGCCGGATTATAAATCTCGCGGCATACCGGGCAGCAGTCGATCCCGCGCCCTCATTGATTCGGTTGAAGTTATGGAATCCTGTACCAGAGATCAAGCCCGGATCGGCCTTTCCAAGCCGTCTGGCCCATGTTTCAGCCGCTCCACGTCAACAGGAACCTGCAGCGGCGTGTCTTCGGCCGGAAACTGCTTGGCCGCAGCCTCCTCGGCCAGCTTCCGCAGTGCTTCAACGCTCTCCAATGCAAGCACTTGCTCGCCGAACACCTGCCCGAACTGCCGTGCCGCCTCGTGGGCGATCGATTCCAGCCCCGGCAGACTTTCCGCTTCCCGAAACCTCCTCGCCCGTTCCAGTTCCAGGCTCGTCACCGGTTTATCCGTAATCCCGCAGGGGTTGATCAGCTTAAAGTCGTTCAGATTTGTCGTCACGTTATACGCAAACCCATGGGACGTGATGCCCCGCGATACGTGAATGCCGATCGCGCCGATCTTGCGCTCCGAGCCACCGTTCTTATCCAGAACTTCGCCTCCGCACCAGACGCCTGTCAACCCGGCAACGCGACCCGCGGGCACGCCAAAAACGCCGCACACCCGGATCAGCGCTTCCTCCATCATCCGCACAAAATCGACCGGCCCCATGCGCGTGCCGCTCTGATTCCGCAGGCTGCGCAAGTCGAAAATCGGGTAACCGACCAACTGACCCGGCCCGTGGTAAGTCACGTCGCCACCGCGGTTGATCTGGTGCAGGGTAATGCCCCGCGCCGCTAGCAACTCGTCTGAAGCCAGCACATTAGAGCGATCCGCGTTGCGCCCCAGCGTCAAAACCGCCGGATGTTCCAAGAGCACGAGCGTGTTAACGATGCGGTCCTGGTAGCGCAGCTCGGCCAACTCCGCCTGCAGCCGCAGCCCGTCCTCGTAGCTGATCCGCCCGAGATAGAGGTACTGAATCATCGTCCTCCCGATTGTAGAGAAGTGTGGTCCGCTTTGGCGCGCCGGCGCATGAACGACGCCGCATTTGGTAGAGTGACGGTACACGGAGTGCCGCTGAACGTCCTTGTCTAGTTCGTCCTCTCACCAGCCGCCTCGCTACCAGAGGCGTGGCGAAGTGTGCCTTTTCGCAACCGAAAAGAGAGGATGGTCTCCGCGTGGATCTCACACAATTTGGATGGAATAGCTTCTTCGCTGCTCAGGAATGCGTCGGCATTCCGGGCCGCGTCGCGTCCTCAAATCATGGCCGCTTCCTGGTTTGGACCGAGGAGGGCGCGGTAGAAGCCAGCGTCAGCGGATCGCTGCGCCAGTCGGCGGCACTCTGGCCCGCGGTGGGCGACTGGGTGGTCCTGCGCGAAGGCGCGTCGTTGATCATGCAAGTGCTTGCCCGCAAGACCACCCTGTCGCGCAAGCAGCCCGAGCGCGAAGTCCGCGAACAGGTTTTGACGGCCAATATCGACGTGCTGTTTATCGTGAGTGGCCTCGATCACGACTATAACGAGCGCCGCATCGAGCGCTTCCTGGTGATGGCGCGCGACAGTGGAGCACGCCCCGTCCTGCTGCTCAACAAGGCTGACCTGGCCCCCAGTCTCGGCCTCGATCTGGCTGAAATCGCGGCTCGCCTGGCGCGCATGAGTCCGGATGTCCCCGTCTTGCCGCTTTGCGCCCTCACCGCCGAGGGGCTTGAGGCTCTGCCGGCGCAACTCGCCCCCGGCGAAACGGCTGCTCTCATCGGTTCTTCGGGCGTAGGCAAGTCCACCATTCTCAATCGCTTGCTCGGCGAGGATCGGCAGCGAACGACGCCCGTTCGCGCAGCCGACAGTCGCGGCCGCCACACCACCACCAGCCGCCAAATGTTTCTCATGCCCGACGGATGGCTCCTGATCGACCTGCCGGGACTCCGCGAGGTGCAATTATGGGCATCTCCTGAACAACTCGACGAGAGCTTCGACGACATTCAGGCCCTTGCCGCGACCTGCCGCTTCCGCGATTGCAAACACGCAGGCGAACCGGGCTGCGCCGTTGTAGCCGCTAACCTTGAGCCGGGTCGTCTCGCTAACTACCACAAAATGCAGCTTGAACTGGCCCACCTCGAACGCAAAATCGATCCCCGCCTGGCACGCGAAGCTCGTTCAAAATGGAGCGCCATCGAGAAATCCGTCCGCAATCACCCCAAGCGCAAGGGATAATCCACTCTCAATCTGCATCGTTGAACTCCTTCAATCCCACCCGATTTCCGCGTCAAGCCGCCAATCGCGCATTCACGGTACACTAGACCCTGGCAGGAGGACCGGGCGGTCGCTGCCGGCATCCGTGCGCAAGCATGGCAAGCCGGGGGAGGAAAGTCCGAACTCCGCAGGGCAGTGTGCCGGATAACGTCCGGGACGCGGACTTTAAAATCCGTGGACGGCCAGTGCCACAGAAAAGATACCGCCTCGGCTACCCCGCTTCCGTAAGGTAAGCGGGCCACCGGAGACTGCTTTCAGGTACGCCTGGACGGCCAGTCCCCCGCCGGGGTAAGGGTGAAATGGTGCGGTAAGAGCGCACCGCTCGGCTCGTAAGAGTCGGGGTCAAGGTAAACCCCACACGGAGCAAGACCAAATAGGGAGGGATGCGTTCGCCAAGAGCCAGGCGAGCGCGGCGCACCGGCCCGGCGCGCCCAGGCGGCTCTGGAAATTGCCGAAACCTCCGGGTAGGTCGCTGATGAGCGTCCGCGGCGACGCGGCGCCTAGAGGAATGACCGCACACGACAGAATTCGGCTTACAGGTCCTTTTGCCGAATGAACTGTACCACCCACGACAGGCCCGGCCGGGAGATTTCCCGCCGGGCCTGGCCATTTCGCGCCATGTGCCGTTTCCGCAACACGATTCCTTCCGCCAAATTCCCGTTCACGCACCTGCAGTCGTCGCCGATAGACTTCTCAGGAGCACGTGCCTGTGAAGTGGACCATTAAGCGGAAATTGTTACTTCTCTTTGTTTTGGTGTCGATCATGATGATCGGCGGCACCGGCGTGGCTTACGTCGCCCAGGTGATTGGCCAATCGACTCAGCAGGATATCGTGCGCACCACGACAATGCTGCGCGATCTCGAGCACCTGAATTCCTACGTGCGCGCCGTATCCGCCGATCAGCGGGCATATCTCGTTTCCGGCGATCCGGCCGCGGTTGCCTCTATCCCGGCGCTGCGCAAGGATGCCAACACCGTCATCGAGAGAGTGTCGGCGACTGTCGCGGTCCATCCCGACCAAAGTGCCTATTTTCAACGCTGGAGAGATCTTCTTGTGTTGCGCCGCAACTATACCAACAAGTTGCTGGCCGCGCGCCGTGACCAGGGCTTCGAGGCCGCCAAAGTCATCTTCGCTACCGGCGAGGATGACCGCCTGTTCAGCGGTATGGAGAGAGAGGTCGCCGGTCTGTCGGCGATTCTCGCTGCCCAACTCGATACTCAGGAAGCGAGCGAGAAAAAGCTGCAGCATGACTTTGCCTATGCCGAGCTTTTCGGGGTTCTCTCGGCCCTGGTTATGCTGGGTATCATCGCCATCGCCATCACTCGATCCATCTCCAGCAACATCTCCATCTCGGTCAAAATGGTTGAGGCCATGGCACAAAGAGATCTGGCCATCGCCGACGGAGTCCCTACCAGCGACGACGAGGTAGCGATTGGCATTCTCGCCATCAACAGCATGAAGCGATCGATCGCCGAGGCTCTGGCGGAAGTAGTCCGCTCCTCGGCCGATGTGGCCAGGTCGGGAAACGAGATCGAGTCGACTGCCAGTCGGATGGCCGGCACGACCCGCGAGGAACAGAAAAGCGTGGAGCTTTTTGCTTCTTCGCTCACCGAAATGAATGCCTCGGTTAAAGAAGTCGCCGAGCACGCCGAGCAGGCCTCCGCTGCTGCCATTGAGGCCGTCTCCAGCGCCAACTCCGGTCGCGATGTGGTTCGCCAAACCAGCGAAACCATGAACCAGATTCGCGAATCGGTAACCACCGCTTCCATCGACATCGCGACGCTCGGTGAAGTCACGCAGAGCATCGGAGAGGCTGTTCGCATCATCCAGGAGATTGCCGGGCAGACCAACCTGCTCGCGCTCAACGCTGCCATTGAGGCGGCGCGTGCCGGGGAACAAGGCAAGGGCTTCGCCGTTGTGGCGCAGGAAGTTCGCCTGTTGGCCGAGCGCACCTCGAAGTTCACCAAGGAAATTACGGAAAAAATCGGGTCGATGCAGCAAGGGGCCGATCGCGCGGTGGTTTCCATGAGGCAGGGGGATGCGGTGGTCGGCGAAGGCGTGCGCAAGTTCGCCGAGCTCAGCGAGGCGCTTGACACGATCATGCAGCGGATAGAAACCGCCCAACAAGGGATCTCCATGATTGCCACGGCTACCACCGAGCAATCTGCCGCCACTGCCGGTTTGACCGAAAATATCCACAGCATTTCCTCAGACGTCGCAGCCATTAAAGAGCGAGTCGACCACACCGTGACCGCCTGCGCGGAACTGGCCAAGCTCGCGACGGGAATGCAGAATCTGGTCAACACGTTTCGTTTGCCGCCATCGCTGATCGGCACCGACAAACCCACAGTGCTGGCCTTCCCCCGCAGAATCGCTTAGGGTTTAGGATCGGCCTGGACGCGGCGCTTAAGATGAATGTATGTTGCGCGTAAAACTGCTTGAACCAGGGGCTCGTCTGCCTGTCGTGGCCCACCCCGGCGAAGACTTGGGCTATGACCTGTTTGCACTTGCGGCCGTAACCCTGGCCCCTCGAACCACCGCCAAAGTACGCACCGGAATCGCCGTCGAAGCGCGCCATCCTGACACTGGCGCGCCCCTGGGCCTGCTCGTGCGTGACCGCTCATCGATGGCCGCTCGCGGAGTCGCCACCACTGGCGGTGTCATCGATGCCGGCTACCGCGGAGAGATCCTCGTGCTCATGACCAACCTGGGCGACGTTGCCGTGGAACTCAACGCCGGCGACAAGATTGCCCAGATGATTCCGGTTCCAGTACTGACCGGAGCTGTGGAAGATGTGGAAAACCTGGAAGACTCCGCCCGCGCAGCAAAGGGGTTCGGCAGCTCGGGACGGTGAGGGTCTGCCCTAACTCTCCGGTGTTCAACGCGGGGAACTGCGGCCGGATTAACGTCCGGTTCGATAGCCGAATGAGCCGTCGCAATCACAATGCGGACCGGCGCGCAGAAAAAACCGGAACCGCCAACCCACTGACCGCGTATTCTTTGAGGCAGGCGAAAACAGCCGGCTTCGCCCACTGTGGGTCCAGGGATTCGAGTCATCCGTCCATAAAGAAACCGTCTCGTTTTTTCCTGAGCTCGAGTGTGCACGCGTGCAACACGTGAGCGCGATTCGTACCGGTGTCGATTTCAAACGAAAGCAGGATCATGCAACTCATTGAGGCCTTCAAACTCGCGCTGCAGTCCCTGTGGGGCAACAAGCTGCGCTCCATTCTCACGCTCATTGGCGTGGTGATGGGCGTGGCCTCGGTCATCATGGTGATCACGCTGGTCAACGGCGCCAATAACTACGTCAGCACCAAGCTCTCCGGCTACGGCGCCGATGTGTTTACCGTGAACCGCATGTCGAGCGTGATCTTTACGCCGGAGGAATATTTCAAGTACCAGAAGCGCAAGATCCTGCGTATCGACGACTATGAAGCGATCAAGGCGGCCTGTATCGAGTGCAAGGAGGTTGGTGCGCTGCTCAGTAAGTCCACAAACGTGGTGGCCAACGGAAAATCCAGCAATAACACCAGCGTCCGCGGTTACACCTGGACCATGCTTTCGCTCAACAACATCGACATCGCTCTCGGTCGCGGCTTTACTCCCGCCGACGATGAGCACGCCACCAAAGACGCGATTGTCGGCTACGACATTGTCGACAACCTGCTGGGCGATGCCGATCCAATCGGCAAGGAGATCCGCGTCGACGGCATTCCTTACACGATTGTGGGAGTGGGCGATCGCCAGGGTAAGACCCTCGGCCAGTCGCAGGATAACTGGGTTGCCGTGCCCATCTCCACCTATCAGCAGACTTATGGTTACAACGATTCGGTCGACATCTATGCCCGCGCCAACGGTGACTCGGCAGCCATGATGCGCGCCGAAGATGAGGCTCGCGTGATTATGCGTACGCGCCGCCACGACGCGCCCGGCACGCCCGACGACTTTGAAGTTGAAACCAACGATACGTTTCTGGACATCTGGAAGCAGATCAGTTCGCTGTTTGCCTCCGTCGTACTCGGCCTCGCATCGATCGCCTTGGTGGTTGGCGGCGTAGTCATCATGAACATCATGCTGGTCTCAGTCACCGAGCGCACCCGCGAGATCGGCGTGCGCAAGGCGCTGGGCGCCAAGCAGCGCGATGTGCTGTTGCAATTCCTGATTGAGAGTGCGTTTCTGGCATTGGTCGGTGGAGCCCTGGGCGTGCTCGGCGGTGTGCTGGTGGGCAAACTCATCACCCTGGTTGTGGGCTTCCCGACCGTGGTACCCATCTGGGCTGTCTTCCTGGGGCTTTTCCTGGCAACTGCAGTGGGCATCTTTTTCGGCGTATACCCCGCCAGCAAGGCCGCCAAGCTCGATCCAGTAGTGGCGTTGAGGGCGGAAATGTAGTGAAGAAGTGAAAAAGACAGTGAAGAAAGTGAAGGAGAAAGTGAAAAAGACAGTGAAGAAGTGAACGGTGGCCGGTAGATAGCGTCTGTTTCGCCTCTTCAATCCTTCACTCTCTTCAATCCTTCACTCGTTTCACTTTTTCTTCACTCATTTCACTCCTTCACTCGTTTCACTTTTTCCTACACTCGTTCCACCGCTTCACCGTTGCGGAGCAACCATGGCACAAGGACAAACTCGGGAATCCATCAAAATGGCCCTCGATACATTGAGAGCCAACAAGCTGCGTTCGGGGTTGACGATCCTGGGCATCGTCATCGGCATCACCACCGTGATCACCATTTCGTCGGTCATCGGCGGCGTCAACAACCGCGTCAATGACTGGGTCAGTTCGCTCGGCTCCAATGTCTTCTGGGTATTTCATATGCCCGTCATCGGCGTGCGACCTACCACCGAGATGCTGACCCGCAAGAAACTCAATCTCGACGACGTGATTGCCCTGCGCACGCTTCCCCACGTTGTTGCCGCCGATGGTGGATTTCAGCACACCGGCCAGTTTCGCGTGGGCGCTGTCAGTGTGAAATTTGAAGGGAAGAAAATTGCAGGCACCATCCTGCAAGGCTCGACCGCCGAAGTGGCGCAAGTTACCGATCTTAACTTCCTTCAAGGTCGCCTGTTTACCGACCAGGAAGATCAGCGCGCCTCGCACGTTTGCGTGCTGGGCCATGATACTTGGGAAACACTGTTCGGCGACGCCAATGCGATTGGTAAAGAAGTCAATGTCGAGACCGGCATGTATACCGTGATCGGCGTCCTCGATAAGCAGAAGCAGCCCTTCGGCGGCGGCAAGAATCAGGCCGATAACATGGTCTATTTCCCCCTCGGTACATTCCATAATCTGCATCCCGAAGACAAGGACATGTGGGTCAGCGTGAAATACGACGATCCCAAGAACAAGGCGCTGGTTGAAGAAGAGATTCGCGAGTTATTGCGCGTGCGCCGCAAAGTGCCAGTCGAGAAGCCCGATAACTTCGAGATATTCGGTCCTGATTCTCTCTCGAAGCTATGGGGTCAGCTCACCGGCGGCTTAGTGCTCTTTATGATCGCGGTATCGAGCGTTGGGCTGATGGTTGGCGGCGTGGGCGTGATGAATATCATGTTGGTCTCTGTAACCGAGCGGACCCGCGAGATAGGTGTGCGCAAAGCTATTGGAGCCACCAAGCGAAACCTTCTTACTCAATTCACCACTGAGGCCGTAACACTTTGCGCGGTGGGCGGGTTGATAGGCATCGCGGTTGGAGCCGTACTCACCTGGATCGTTTACTTTCTCCCTATCGGTTTGCCCGCCACCCTGTCGACTACCTGGATCCTGATCGGCTTCGGTGTCTCCTGCGCGATCGGGCTGATATTTGGCATTTATCCGGCCTGGAAAGCTGCCAACCTTGACCCCATTGAGGCGCTTCGCTACGAATAATGTGAATTAACCCTAAGTTATCTGTTACTCTGACTCCCAAAGCAGACATGGCAAAGGGACAAGCTAGGGAGTCAGTAAAGATGGCCCTCGATACCTTGCGGGCCAATAAGTTGCGTTCCGGACTCACGATCCTCGGGATCGTTATCGGGGTGACGACGGTAATTGTCATTTCCTCCGTTATCAACGGAGTTAATATTCGCGTCGCCAACTTTGTAACATCCCTCGGGTCCGATGTCTTCTGGATTTCGCGCGAACCGCTCATGGGTGTCGACCCAACTACCGAGCAACTGACCCGCAAAAAACTCACCGTTGAAGACGGTCTGGCCCTGGCCTCGCTGCCCCACGTCATCGCGACCGACACCGAGGCGGAGTACTTCGCGGCCTTCAACGTCGGCGCCGTGAGCGCCAAATACAACGGCAAAAAAGTCAGCAGCACCATTCTCGAAGGGGACACGTCGCAATTTCCCGAAGTCACCGACATGCCCTTACTTGAGGGCCGCTTCTATACCGATGACGAAGACAGGCGGCGCGATCACGTATGCGTCCTAGGGCACGATACCTGGGAAATACTCTTCGATGGCAACCCCGCGGTCGGCAAGCAAGTGAGCGTCGGCCCCGGTCTTTACACGGTGATTGGCGTACTCGACAAACTCAAAATGCCCTTTGGCAGCGGCAAAAACCCCAATGACAATTTGATCTATTTTCCTCTGGGAACCTTTCGCAATCTTCACCCCGAAACCAACGATCTTCAACTGATTGTGAAATACGACACTCCAGTCAACAAAGCCCTTGTAGAAGAAGAGATTCGCGAGTTATTACGCGCGCGCCGCAGAGTTAGAGTTGAATCAAACGATAACTTCGAAATAACCTCGCCCGAAGCTATCACCAAGCTTTGGGGACAACTAACTGGCGGCTTGGTCCTGTTTATGATCGCGGTCTCAAGCGTAGGCCTGTTGGTGGGTGGCGTCGGCGTCATGAACATCATGCTGGTATCAGTTACTGAGCGAACCCGCGAAATCGGCGTCCGCAAAGCTATCGGCGCAACCAGGCGCATGTTACTTACCCAGTTCACAACCGAGGCCATGACTCTATGCGCAGTCGGCGGAGTGCTAGGCGTTGCGATCGGCGCGATACTGACGTGGATCGTCTATTTCCTGCCCGTCGGCATACCGGCAACTCTCTCGACGATGTGGGTACTTATCGGCTTGGGCGTGTCATGCGTGATCGGTTTGCTCTTCGGTATTTATCCCGCATGGAAGGCCGCGACATTAGATCCAATCGAAGCTCTAAGATACGAATGAAACGTTGGCAAGGAACAGAAACCTGACTGTAACTTCTATTCTCCATCATCAATACTGGGTGCCCCATCCATCGAGCGTTCTTTGCTCGATGGGTGGAGACCACAAGTCTCAATGAGCACGTCTTAGCGTTGTTGATTTACAACCTTGTTTCTTCCCAAAGCCAGATTTATTCGGGCTTACCAACTTTATTGCGCCATGCATGCCCACCGCGCTCCAGCAGATGGTCGGCGCACTCCGGTCCCCACGATCCCGCAAAGTAGTTAGGAAACACTTCCGGCTTCTTATCTGCCCATGCCTCGAGAATCGGCGTATATAACCCCCACGTTGTCTCAACGCCTTCGCGATGCGAAAACAACGTCTGGTCGCCCAGCATTGCATCGAGCAGCAGTCGCTCGTAGCCATTGGCGCTCGACTTGCCAAACGCCTGCGCATAGTCGAAGTCCATGTTCACGGGGCACACCGCCATTCCCGGCGTGTTCGGCACCTTCGCACCAAACCGCAGCGCAATCCCATCATCCGGCTGAATGCGAATAGAAATTACGTTCGGTTGAATCTCCTGGCACGGACCACTCGATTGCAGGCGATTGAAAATCAGCAGCGGTGGCTGTTTGAATTGAATGGTGATTTCCGTGGCGCGCTTCTTCATGCGCTTGCCGGCGCGCAAGTAGAAGGGAACACCCGCCCAGCGCCAGTTTTCTATCTGCAGACGAACCGCGGCATAGGTCTCAGTTCCTGACTGAGGATCAACGCGCTCTTCGTCGCGATAACCGACCACGCGCTTGCCATCGATGACGCCCGGACCATACTGACCGCGTACAGCATTCAGGATCGGCACATTCGGAATGGCCTGCCACACCTTCAGCTTTTCGCGGCGCACACCCTCGGCATCAAAACTCGACGGGGGCTCCATTGCCACAAAACTCAGCAGTTCCATCACGTGATTCTGCAGCACGTCGCGCAACGCGCCGGCCTTCTCATAGAACGGCCCGCGCCCCTCGATGCCCAGCGTCTCCGCAGCCGTAATCTGCACGTGATCGATGAAATTGCGATTCCATATAGGCTCAAAAATACCGTTGGCGAAGCGGAACACCAAGATGTTCTGCACCGTCTCCTTGCCGAGATAGTGGTCGATGCGAAACACCTGGTTCTCGTGAAAGACAGCATTGACCTGGTGATTAAGTTCGCGTGCCGAGTCAAGATCGTGACCGAACGGCTTCTCAATTACTACGCCTACGCGTGCGTTCTCGGGCTGCGCCATTCCTTGTGCGCCCAGATTCTCGATAATAGGCGCAAAGTATTCGGGAGCGGTAGCTAAGTAGAAAAGCCGATCGTTGCCGATACCCTTTTCTTTGGCAATGCGATCTAACTCAGCCTTGAGTCCGGCATAACCTGCGGCGTCATCGAATTTGAGTGCATAGTAACTGATCTGGTTGACGAAGTTGGCCAGTTTTGGATCGCTCTGCTCCACGCCTGACTCGACGATGCCTTCACGCATGTCGGCCGCAAACTCATCGCCCAGTGGTCTTCGCGCTACACCCACGATCGCAAACTCCTTGGGCAGGAGGTTTGCCTGGTCGAGATGGAACAGAGCGGGGAATAGCTTGCGCTTGGTCAAGTCGCCCGAGGCTCCGAAGATCACCATGATCCCCGGTTCGGGAATCTTCTCGCCGCCCTTTGGAACCTGGGAAAGATCCTCGGGGCTCACTTTCATCTGAATGGTTGCCATAACTCTTCTCGCCTCCGGGTCGTTAGTCTTTCTTTACCGCATGGCCGCCGAACGCGTTGCGCATGATCGATATCATGCGGTCGGTGAAGTTATTCTCTTCACGGCTGCGAATACGGCGAATAAGTGATTCGGTGATTACGGGTGCCGACACGTTCAAGTCGATGGCCTCAAACACGGTCCACCGACCTTCGCCTGAATCGGCAACATACGCTTCAAGTCCATCGAGCGTCGGGTTCTTCGAGAGTGCATCAGCGGTCAAGTCAAGCAGCCAACTGCGCACCACACTGCCATAGCGCCATATCTCCGCAATCTGCGGGAGGTTGAGATCCAGCTCTTCCTTCTTCTCCATGATGGTGAAGCCTTCTGCGTAGGCCTGCATCATTCCGTACTCTATCCCGTTGTGAACCATCTTTACGAAATGACCCGCGCCCGCCGGCCCCACATGTCCCCAGCCCTTGTCTTTGGCCGGCGCCAGCGTCTCTAAGATAGGGCTAAGATACTCGACGGCTTCCTTGTCGCCGCCGACCATCATGCTATAACCCTCTTTCAATCCCCATACGCCGCCGGACGTTCCCACATCGACAAATTGGAAGCCTTTGGCAGTAACTTCCTTGTGATGGCGGATCGAATCCTTGTAATTCGAGTTACCGCCGTCGATAAGTATGTCGCCGGGGTTGAGAAAAGGTTCAAGCTTGGCGATGGTCTCGTCGACCGGAGCGCCTTGCGGCACCATAATCCAGATAGCCTTGCGGCCCGTGAGCTTCTTTGCCAATTCCTCGAGGGTCGAAGCGCCCACATTGCCCGAGGCCGCCAGTTTTGCCACCGCTTCGGCGCTAAAGTCGAAGCCCACCACCTGATGGCCGCCCAGCCGCAGCCGTTCCGCCATGTTGCCGCCCATCTTACCTAGGCCAATCAATCCAAGTTGCATCGTTCCCTCCGTCGAAATCTCTAGAACACACCTAAAAGCTCAAGATCGCGGCGCAACCCTTCGGCGCCGTCAAATTGAATTGCCTTCATACCCGCTGCTGCAGCACCCGCGACGTTAACCTGCCGGTCATCGATGAACAGAATACGCCCGGCGGGCCGACCCAGAATGTCCAATGCGCGCTGATAGATTTCTGCGTGCGGCTTGCGCAGCCCCACATAGCATGAACTAAGCGCCACATCGAAGTATTGGCGAAGTTCGAAGCTCTGAAACCTATACTCGTTAGTGACACGCGCTTCGTTGTTCAATGCACCGACCATGCACTTAGAAGATGCCGCAATTTCCGCAAGGATTCCCAATCCTCCATTCGGTAGCGCCATGGATTGGGCGCACATGGCAGCTACGAACTCCTCAGGAGTGAAGTCGCGCGGCTCGTAAAAGATAGTGGCATCGAGATACTCCTCGACTGAGGTCACATCGCGTTCCCACGCGTCGTTTGCTTCGGCGTGGCGCGCTTCAAAAGCGGACAAATCGAGTTGAAACTGGCTGATGACCGCTGCTCGTTCGCGGTGATCCCAGCCATTTGTCAGCAACACTCCACCAACATCGAAGAGAATTACGTCGAAGGGGAACATCGGCGCCTCTCACTTACTTGTTTCTAACGCAGTTGCACAGGAAGATTGATGAAGATTTGGAGTCATTGCGCCGGCGTCTGTTGACCTCGACGCCTGCCGGCAAATGTGACCTTAAGCCGAACTCGCGGAGCCATCTCCGCAACGATACTTGGCCTCAATCGCCATGACCTTGTTGAAACGCCGCGTGAAGCGCGGTTCACTCGTGATGAACTTTGCCCGGATAAAAGCATCGACACATTCATAAGCAAGCGCTGAAGCAATGATGCGTGCTCCCAGCACGATGACGTTCATGTCGTCGTGTTCCACGCCCTGGTGCGAGGAGTAAGTGTCGTGGCACATCCCGGCACGAATGCCGGGAATCTTGTTGGCCGCAACACAAACACCCACACCCGAGCCGCAGATTAAAATGCCACGCGCCGCCACGCCTTGCTTGATGGCCTCGCCAACCTTCTCGGCGAAGTCGGGATAATCGTCTGGCGAATTGCCGTCGTAGGCTCCCAGGTCGACTAACTCGTGCCCAGCCTTGGTAAGATAGGCGCGCACATCCTCTTTAAGTGGAAAACCCGCATGATCCGCGGCGATGACTAACTTCACAGCTTGTTCCTTTCGGTCAGCACAGTTAGATAGCCCACATGAGCTACTTCTTCAGAATCGCTTTAGCCTTGGCCACCACATTCTCGGGCGTAAAGCCTAACTCCGCCATCACCTTTGGTCCAGGCGCCGATGCACCAAACCGGTCGAGACCGATTACGTCGCCATCAAGACCCACATACTTATACCAACCAATCGGCGAACCCGCCTCGACAGCCAAGCGCGGCACACCAGTCGGTAGAACGCTTGCCTTGTATCCGTCCGATTGCTCGTCAAAGATTTCCCAACTCGGCATGCTGACAACGCGCACTGCGATGCCTTCAGCCGTGAGCGTCTTTGCGGCCTCGACGCAAGGCCAAACCTCAGAGCCGGTTCCAATCAGCACGACTTGAGGGTTAGCAGCATCTTCGAGGACGTATGCACCGTGGCTAACTCCGGAATACACATCATGCTTAGCCGTATCGATAACCGGCAAATCCTGACGCGTAAGCGCGAAGAAACTGGGACCCTTGCGCTCCAGTGCCAACCGCCATGCAGCCGCAGTTTCATTGGCGTCCGCAGGCCTGAAGTCGGTAAGATCCGGAATCGCGCGCAGCATCGTCAGTTGCTCGATAGGCTGATGCGTCGGTCCGTCTTCACCCAAACCAATCGAGTCATGCGTGAACACGAACAGAGAATGAATCCGCATGAGCGCGGCCAGGCGAATGGCCGGCTTGCAATAATCCGAAAACGTGAAGAACGTCGATCCGAACGGAATCAATCCACCATGCGCCGCCATGCCATTCACTGCCGCGCACATCCCAAATTCGCGTACTCCAAAAAAGACGTTGCGACCGGCCGGATCGACGTGAAAACTCGCGCCCGGCTTGAAGATTGTCTTAGTCGAAGAAGTTAGATCAGCCGCACCGCCGAATAACTCCGGCACCTCGTTGGCAATGGCATTCATGATAGCGCCGCCGGCGTTCCGCGTCGCCTGTCCCTTGCCCGGCGCATAACTCGGAATCGCCTTTTCCCATCCTGCTTTTAGCTCGCCTTTTTGCGTGCGCTCAAACTGTGCTCCCAGTTCCGGGAATGCTGCCTTGTAACCCGCAAATAGTTTCGTCCACTCAGACTCGTACTCTTTGCCGCTATCTACGGCCTTGCGCCAATTCTTCAGAGCGTCATCGGGAACGTAGAAGCTCTTATCTTCAGGGAATCCGAAAAACTTCTTGGTCGACGCCGTATCGGCTGCACCCAGCGCTTCACCGTGAACCTTATTGGTGCCGGCCTTGGGGCTGCCATAGCCAATAATTGTGCGCACCGCAATGATCGAGGGCTTATCAGTTACTGCCTTCGCTGCTTCAATCGCCGCCTCAATCGCCGCAACATCGTTGCCGTCCGCGACGCGCTGCACATGCCAGTGATAAGCCTCAAAACGCTCCAGCACATTGTCGGTATAACTTAGCTCCGTCGGTCCGTCGAGCGAAATCAAGTTATCGTCATAGAGGAAGGTCAACTTACCCAAACCCAGCGTTCCAGCCAGTGCCGCAGCCTCATGCGAAACGCCTTCCATCAGGTCGCCATCGCCGCACAGCGCATAGGTATAGTGGTTCACCACTTCAAAGCTAGGCTTGTTGTATATGGCAGCAAGATGCCTCTCGGCAATCGCCATGCCCACAGCCATCGCGATACCTTGACCGAGCGGTCCGGTTGTAACTTCAACGCCATCGGCTTCGCCCGACTCAGGGTGCCCAGGCGTCTTCGAATGCCACTGGCGGAATGCCTTCAAATCATCGAGCGACAGAGCGTAGCCCGACAAAAACAATGTCGAATAAAGCAGCGCCGATGCATGCCCGTTTGAAAGTACGAAGCGATCGCGATCGGCCCACTTGGGGTTCTCGGGATTGTGCTTCATCAGCTTGTGAAACAACAAATAAGTGATTGGTGCGCATCCCAGCGGGGCACCGGGGTGGCCGCTATTAGCCTTCTCGACGGCGTCAACAGCCAGCAGCCGGAGCGTATCGATGGAAAGCTGTTCGAGGGAGAGTTCCGCGGGACTGGTAGTCATAGTAAGTTTCGAGTCCTTTCATTCAACAGCCAAAGGGCTGAAGTAAACCCATTTACTTCGCTTCAATTGCGATCTGGACATTGTAGCCAAGCCAGCCGGCTTTCTCTGGCCAGTGAAAAGTCCATGATAGTTCACCACCCTCGGGCGGCGCATGAGCATCTATATCGGCCGCGAAGCCCGCGCTGCCCAAACTTCGACTCGGCGTGATATTCGAGGTCTTCCAACCGTCGCTCGACCAATAAACTTCAAACCTATCCTCGTCTAGGATGCGCAGGATCTCTCCGGCGGTTACTTTCTGAATCGGCCGTCTACGACTATAAATCTCAAGATCGGTGCGCGTCTGTTTGCGGCCCTCGGTCTCGCAGTAACGTTCGTAGACCGAGTCCACCCGATCAAACACCTTTCCGTCGAGAGCAGACCTGAGCAATTTCAAGTACTCTGCGTGAGCCCACACCAGCGGCACGGCCGAGCCGGTTGGGCTTCCTAACTTCAGTCCGTGCTCAGGGCGATTGGCCTCATCCCAAACTTGCTCGGGCATCATTTGACCACAGGTTGAAAATCGCTCGTATGTCCGGATAAGCGAGGAAATATCTCGACCCGCGGCCAATTCATAGTGAGCTCGTTCACCGGTGAGCAGCGGCCACACGCGACCCTGGCCCCATCCTTCAAACGGTCCGCCATCGGGCCGCTCGCCATAGCCATCCCAGTTATAGCGCAGCCAGCCCGGTCCCTGCGGTAGTCCGCGCTTGATCACCGCATCCACCACTTGCAGCGAATCGGCCATCAACGGATCATCTGCGCGACGCACCCCGTAGCGCACCATCTCCAAAAATCCAGCGTCAATAATCTCGCGCGCTTGAAATTGATAGCGCGTGCCCGGCGGTCGGTTATTCAAGCGAACCGTCTCCGTGCCGCAGTTCTCGCAGTAGTAGGCCTCGCCCGTCTCCGGCGGCCTGATCCGCATGTAGTGGCGCCGGATCGCAGGATGCAGGATCCCATTGTTCGTGACCGTCCAATCCTCAAGGTGCCGTTCGATCCAGTCAGCAAACTCTTCAAAAAATGCGGCCTGCTCATCTCCGCCGCGCGCCCGCGTCATCTCCGCCGCGCAAATCAAACTGGTCACAACCGCAGCCAGCGTCGACGGCGAATACCCAGCATTTTCTTCCCAGCGTTCCTGGTGCGTGATCGGCGCGTGTCGCACTAAAAATCCCGCCGCTCGCTCGATAAAAGGAATGATGTCCATTTCGCCCAGGCCATCGGCCTTCCAAAGCCGCCACGCCAGAATGACAGGGAACGCCACCTCGTCCAGTTGTGATCCCGACCAGTAAGGCCGGCCGTCGACCCAGAAATTCTGTGCAAATCCGCCATCCGGCTGCTGCGTACACGCCAGGTAAACCAGCGCTCGCCGGGCCGTCTCCACTCGCCCGCACGCCAGCATCGCCGACGCCGTCTGCACCATGTCGCGAGTCCACACCAGGTGATAGCCACCCAGGTCATCGTCGCCCTTGGCCTGGCCCCATGGAATCGACGCAGAAGCTACAAACGCGCCCGAATAAGTCTTGTCCTCGTGAGCCAGCAGCACGTTGTGGCTGGCCCGCATCAGCTTGCCGCCATCGCCCGCCTTGGCCGCCAGCCACTCGGGGTTGGCCGCCCTTTGCCACTGCTCAATAAACCGTGCACGATGTTGCTGGTAAGGCATCGCCAGAGCACTCACCGTCTTTTGCAGTGCCGTGTGCCGCGTGTCGCCAATGCCGATCGCCACTGTGAATTCCTGTGCCCCATGGGAATCGACCGGTCCCAGGTTGAGCTCTCCCAACACCGCGATGTTCCCGTTTGTTGCCGAACCAAACTCCCACGTCATCTTGAAGTTGTCTTTCACGTCGCGCCAGCCATCGCTGACGCCCACAAACCCGCAACTGGCCCGCGCAAATCCGCAACTCGCGCCCATGGCCAGCGACCAATGGTTCTTCCAGGCCAGCAGCATTCGGTACCCGGCCACGTCTACCACACGCGCCGAGTTTCCCGCCCCGCCGCCGTCAAGATGAGGCGCCAACAACGCATATACCTTGAGCCGGCCCACCAGATCCGCGCGCGCCTCGAGCCTTATACGCTGCATTACCACACTGTGGTGCGGGTCGCAGATCACCTCTTTGATCAACGTATAACGGCCCTCGGGATCGCGATTGATATACCGCACTCCCAACGCTTCCGGGTGAATGTACTCGAAGGTCGAGTGCAAATCGCGCTTCTCTTCATTGGTAAACGTCTCGCCGTCCGTGACCAGAAACTCCATGTCACGCACCTGCGCGCGATCGATCGTCGGGTGATAGATCTCGTTCAAAATGCCGTGGGAACACGTAAACCATGCGCGGCTTGAAGCGGAATAGGCCGTACCCACGGCGTCCTTGACGCTCGAGGTCCAGCGCGGCGCCGTGCCAGGTCCGCCAAATGCTTCACCGTTTTGTTCTAACCATCTATAGAGGGGTTGATCTGCCATGATAGGATTTTGCGGTTAATGGTCGGGGAAGCCGCTGCGCTGAATCTACCACCATTAACGATGTTTGGCAGGCGACGAAAGTTTCGTTCCCTGTCTAGAATTCATAAGGGGTGCCGTTTCAATCGCTTTTGGCAGCAGGTCGGAGTTTTTGAGAACCGTACTCGCTCCTTCCCGCATCCATCCAACCGTACGGCCGCGCGATTCCATCCAAACACAGGTTGGCGCGTGGCAATGTGAACATTGAGTTTCAACCTCGTCCGTATCAAGTACTTCTCGTCGGTGCGGACCAACATACCCCTCAAAAACAATCTAATCGGAGGATTTTTCCCCTATGGCTTACGAACTCGCCCCGCTTCCTTACGACTACGCGGCCCTCGAGCCTTTTATCGATGCCGAGACCATGCACCTGCATCACGATAAACACCACCAGGCTTACATCAACAACGTGAATGCCGCCCTCGAAAAGCATCCTGAACTGGCTGCCAAGTCCGTCGACGATTTGATTAGCGACCTCAACGCCGTGCCTGAAGACATTCGCACCGTGGTCCGCAACAACGGCGGCGGCCACTCCAACCACACCGCCTTCTGGAACCTGATGGGACCCGCCAACACCGCCGGCATTGGTGGCGCGCCGACCGGTGCCATCGCGGCCCACATCACCGCCGACTTTGGCGACTTTGACGCGTTCAAGAAGACCTTCAACGAGACCACCGCCAAGCAGTTCGGCTCCGGCTGGGGCTGGCTGGTCTTCCAGGGCGGCAAGCTCAAGGTCATTACTACTGCCAACCAGGATTCGCCGCTGTCACAAGGCCTCTACCCGATTCTCGGCAACGATGTCTGGGAGCACGCCTACTACCTCAAGTACCAGAACCGTCGCCCCGACTACCTCGCCGCTTGGTGGAACGTCGTCAACTGGGCTGAAGTCAACAAGCGCTTTGGCGTAGCCAAGGGGTAAAAACAGCTGCTTGGTAAAGGCCACGTTTTTGAAAGAGCTGGGTGCCCCATCCATCGAGCGTTCTTTGCTCGATGGATGGGAAACCACAAAAGCCTATCGCGCGTTAGGGTCGTCGTAAACGCTACCGGTCATGATCGGTTTCAGCTCATCACCGTTCGCTTTCATAGCTTTCGGTTTGCGGAAAGTGAGCGCGTAAAAATCGCCTCCGCGCAATATCTCGCAATGCAATTCCTCCATCTCCGTTGGCACCAGCTCAATGGGCGCGCTCACTTCTTCCTTGCGATCGTTGTAGAGGCCGCCCGGCATCTTCTGATAGACACCCTTTACATGCTTTTCAGTCTCATCGGCAACCAGCAACAGGCTGCCCGGTTTGGCCACGCGAATCATCTCGCGGATCGCCTTGGCGCGGTCATTAAAGAAGTTAATGCCGCCCGAATGAAACACCACGTCAAAGCTTTCGTCGGCAAAGGGCAGGGTCTCGGCGTTGCCCATGTAAAGATCGGCGTCCAGTTCCCAGCGCGCCAGGTTGACTTGGCAATGAGCCAGCATTTCAGCCGACAGATCAAGCCCTGTAAGACGGGCGCCAACAGGTAAGTACTTGAAATTCAGGCCTGTGCCGACAGATGTCTCCAGCACTTCATCGCCCGCCTTGGCCTCGACCCTGTGCATATAGCTGCGGAAAAACCGATCCCTGTTAAAGCCTGCGAGATCGCAAAAAACACGCTGAATATCGTCGTAAAGACCACCGATTGTCTCGTATAAATGGCGATATTTGCCGTTATTTCCATCAAAATCGGTTGGTTTTAGGAACGTTGGAATGCCGTTTTCGATCGAAAATCGCTCCCCACCGTCACTGACCAGCAATTCCCGATTGCCTTCACGGGCCCAGTGCATCGCGCTTCCGGTAAACGGACTTCTCAGTTTGGCGATTGCTTCTGAGCGGTTGGCCCAGGCCCGCTGTTTCTCGGGATGGAAAAGTGCCCAGATGCTAAGCAGCAGCGCCGCCCCGAGGCAAGACCAGCCAAAGGTATCTGCCGTAAAATCAAGCAGTTTCGCCCCGCTGAAGCGAACCCCGGCCGTCACCGTTGCAGCCGCCGCAAACACTGCACCGCCGAAGCTGATTTTGCGACCGCGAAACTCGTAATCCCACATCCAAAGGGCGACTGCGGCGAACCAGCAAGTAAAGAAGTTAAGCGCGCCAATTGAGGGAGTTACGTCGATTTTGAGCTCCTTTGCGATGGCTGCCAGCGCAATCGTCGCCACCGGAAAAGGCAGTGTCGATGCGAAGCCGGGCAGGCGCCGACTGACCACACGGTGGAAGGTCAAAGGCAGTACGCCGAACACGATCATCGTCAGCACCGAACCCAGGAACGGCACCGTCTGCCCCGGGCCGCCCGCCAGCACTGTGTGCGCGAATGAATGCCAGATCGAGCCCGCGCTGAAAACAATGGTGATCGCCGTCATCCAGAGGAAACCGCGCCAGGGCCTCTGCGAGCAGGCGAACCACAATGCGGGGATGGCGCCCGTCCACATGCCGATGGGATGAACGAAAAAGCCGGCGACAAAAATCGCTGCGATGCTGCAGGCGACTACCTGTAAGTAGCGATTTGATGCTTCATTTCTCGGCATTTTCTTTCTCTTTCTGCCCCGCGGCGGGCTTGGAAGGCGCGATTGAGCGCTGGTTATCGTTCAATCATTTCAATGACTTGTGGTTCCTCAGCTTCCGGGCTCTCATCCATGGCTGCCAGCGTGACCAGCGCCGCCTCTCCCCATTCGAGGGCGGTCTGGGTCAGCGCAATGCCCAGGCTCAGCGTCAACATCCAATACGGTTGGTGAGGAGTGGGCGTGGCCTGCTGCTGGGCCATTTTTTCGAATCCCCGCAGTACGGCTAACATCTTGCGATTCTTTTCGTTACAGTTGCCGACGTGGGCCATCGCCACGCTCGGCGAGGCTTCTCGCCCAAAAAATAGCTTGAGTAGAAACTCGTTGCGCGGCGGATCGTTTTGAAATGGAATCGCCAGCCATTCCTTGAGGCACGCGTGGCCCGCCTCGGTCAGTGAGTATTCCTGGCGCCGCCGCTTATCGGTCGAGGCTGATGTCACGGGTGTGATTAATCCCAATTTAGTGAGGCGCTTGAGGGTGGGATAGATCTGCCCATAGCTCTCACTCCAGAAGTAGCCGACCGTCTCTTTGACTGCCTTACGGATGTCGTACCCGGAGCCTGGCGAGATGGAAAGCAGGCCGAGAATGACGTAGGACGTTTGGGTGAGTTTCATACATCTGAAAGATATATCTAAAAGATATATGCGTCAACCACTTTTCGTGCGATCCCCGCAAGAAGCGGGAAGCCGCGAGCCCAAGGTCGGGCTACGATGAACTCAGTCATGTCCACTCCAACACCAAAGTCGACTCATCCCCACGCCCGGCCAGCGACCACGGCGACCATCGTTTTGGCCTTCGCAAGTGTCTATTTCTTTTGGGGTTCGACCTACACGGCCATCCGCATCGGTGCCGCGGAGATGCCTGCGCTCCTGCTGGCCGGAACGCGATTCCTGATCGCCGGGGCGATTCTGCTGGCATGGTGTCGGTGGCGCGGTCTGCGCTTGTTTTGGCCATCAAAAGCCATGCTGACTCTCGGTTTGGTGGGCGTTTTGCTGCTCGGCGGCGGTAATGTGGGCCTTGTTTACGCAGAAAAGACCATTCCAAGCGGCCTTGCGTCGCTGGTTTTGGCGGTGATTCCGTTGTATGTGGCGTTGATTGAGATCTTTCTGCCCGGCGGCGAACCGCTGCCTCCGCGCGGTTGGCTGGGAATGGCCCTCGGTTTTGCGGGACTGGCCGCCTTGGTTTGGCCCACTTTGCGCACCGGCATCGGCGGCGACCGTACTCGCCTGATCGCCATCGTAGTTCTGCTGGTGGGCGCGCTTTCCTGGGCGGTCGGCAGTCTGATTTCGCGCCGCGCCCGCCTGCCCGTAAACAGCTTTGTCGCCGCTGCGTGGCAGATGCTTGCCGCCGGAGCTGTCAACACAACTTTGGGTACGGTTCTTGGTCAATGGCCCCAGTTCCATCTAAACGGCGCCGCGGCAGGGTCACTGGCCTATCTCATCACCGGCGGATCTCTGCTGGGATACACCGGCTTTATCTATCTCATCGAGCACGTTCCGGTGGCGAAGGTGTCATCCTATGCCTATGTAAATCCAGTAGTTGCGGTGCTGCTTGGCATCTTTCTGCTGCATGAGCGGCCTGAGCCGTCGGAGTTCGCAGGCATGGCCGGGATTCTCCTGGCGGTCTTTCTGCTGACCACCTCGACCGTCAAGAAGAAGCCTTTGCCCACACCGGCAGTCGACGTCGAAGAGCTGTCCTATTGATCCGGCGGGAAAGCGGCGACATTGCGTTCCCACCCATTTCCGCAAAATCGCGGAAATGGATGGGGCACCCACAGTGTTTTCCCTGACCGTTGCTTACGACGGCTTGTTCTTGAATGCAGTCGCCGGAACCAGCGCGGTCGGACCATCCGTGTCCAGAACCACGGCTCCGTGCTCGTAAGTTCCGAGCGCGTCGCCGTCCGCCGACATCGTCATCCAGCAGACCGCGGCTTTTTTGAGCAGACCGCAGGCGATTTCGACCGTATAAGGCATCTCCGGATGGCCTTTGGGCGTTCCCTTGGCGCGCTCGATCCACATGCTATGCGTGCCGAGCGTATAGGACCCCAGTTCCGGTTCGCCTATGTCGAAGGTTTGTTTTAGCCCCTCCGATGCCCCCGAAGCGAAGCCCGGCAAATCCCTTTCTGTCATCTCCTGGCCAAAGCAGGCGAAGGGCAGCGCGACCTCGACAATGACCGAGGCTGGACTGCCATGTCGAGCCGTCAGTATGACTTGAACGCATTCCACGCCCTTCTTTTCTTCTTCGGTGGTGGCGTTCTGCGTGGCCTGGTCTTTGACGGCGGGCAGCGTGGCCTGGGCGTCAACTGCATCCCAATCTTTGGGCAGGCTATAGCTGAACCCCAGATCATTCGAATGAATTTGCGAGGCGGGCGGAGCCGCTTGCGGGCGAGTTTGCGCCCCGACCAAGCTGGCGCACAGAACAAACAGGGGTATAATCCAGCGAGCTGTCATAGCTGGCCAAGTCTACCACCGCGAACGGCCGCTGGGAGTCACGGATGCGGCCCGAACGCTATCTACTTGAGCAGGAATGCCGAAATCGCCGAGAGAACGCCTGCCGCTGCCGCTACCATTCCCAAGTACCAGTAGACCCGGCTGCGCGTTAGCAGCGTCACAGAAGTGACCACAAGTCCAATCTCAAGCATGGCTTCGCCCAGGTCAAAACGATCGGCGCGTGCCTCTGCCGACTCGACTTTCTTTTCCAAAGCCTCGGCCTTATCCTTGTCGTCTTTGGTCGTGTCGGCCCATTTGGATTGATGGTCGGCATACGCCTTGGCAATCTTGGCGGCCGCAGCCTTGTCGGTGAGGCTTACGACTCCGAGCAGATCCTGCGCCAATTGCGTTTCATTGGAGCGGATCTTGTGGGCCTGGTACTCGTTCCACTGGTCGGTTGCCTTGTTCTGGTCGAGCACAGCCTCAGTGTGCGTGCGATGCCCGAGCACGGTCGTAACTGCGACGAGCACCGCCAGCACGCTCATGGTAAAGGCGACCGGCCGCAGCGACGGCTCGCTTGCACCGTGCTCGGCGTGTTCCTGCAATTCCTGAGGTTCGTTTGCTTCCATATCAGATCAGGGGCGATCGGCAACCACGCGTAAGGCAAGGGCCTCGACTTTCGATTGAGCGTCAATTCGGGTAGCCCCATACGCAAGCACGCCCGGCAGACTCGTAATCTCGGCGATCCAGCGGCCGTCTTCCTCGCGGTCGAAAACAATCTCGAATTCCATGGGATCCACCTTTCGGGGAATGCGGCTCCACTGTAGCCAGTCTACCCGAGCCCAGCTATTTTCGCTTCCATCGCACGCCGTCTTTGGAGTCCTCGATCAGAATGCCCTTTTCCATCAGTTCATTACGAATCTGATCGGCGCGGGCAAAGTTGCGATGTTTCTTGGCCAGCGTCCGCTCGACTACCAGAGCGTTAACATCTTCATCAGTCAACCCTTGTCGCGCGAATAGCTCAGGCGCTATATCGGCCAGTCGGCCTTCCTGCTCGGCCCAGGCCACGGCGCGTCGCGTCGGCTCCGCATCGCGATCCTGAATCACGTCAAACACCGCGTCAAAGCTCTTAAGCACCGCCAAAACAGCGCCGCGATCGTCGGCAAAAAACTGGCCCTGATCGATCGCCGTGTTCGATGCGCGCAGCAGTTCGAAGATAGGCGCCCTTGCCTCGGCGGTATTCAGATCGTTACCCAGTGCTGCCATGTACTCGGCCTGGGCCGACTTTGCCGCCGCCTGCAGCGCGGGATTTGCGCCCGGCGCAAAAGTCCCCGATTGCAGCCGCTGTTGAAACGTCCGCAGTCGCTCGATAGCCGCGGTCGCCTCGACCAACCCGTCAAAGGTGAAGTTAAGCTGATGCCGATACGGCACCGAAATCAGCGCGAGCCGGATCGCCGATGCCTTATACCCCTTGAGCAGCAGGTCGCGCAGCGTGAAGAAATTACCCTCGCTCTTCGACATTTTGCGGCCGTCCACCAGTAGAAAACGCACGTGCATCCAATGGCGCGCAAACTGCTTATGGGTGACGCTCTCGCTTTGCGCGATCTCGTTTTCGTGGTGCGGAAACATCAGGTCTTCGCCGCCTGCATGCAGGTCGAAGCTTTCGCCGAGGTATTCCATCGCCATGGCCGAGCACTCGATGTGCCACCCCGGACGGCCGCGTCCGATGGCTGTGTCCCAAGCCGTTTCGCCGGGCTTGGCGGCTTTCCAGAGAGCAAAGTCACGCGCCGAATCCTTCTCGTATTCATCGACGTCGACGCGGGCTCCGTCTTCCATGCCGCTCAAATCTTTTTTGCTGAGCTTGCCATATTCCGGAAAGGCCTTGAGGCGGAAGTACCAGCTTCCATCTTCGGTTTGGTAAGCGGCACCCGCCGCAGCCAGCTTTTGCACTAACTCGACCATGCGGCCAATGTGCTCAGTGGCGCGGGCAATCTCCTCGGGCCGCTCGATGCGCAGGGAGTCAAGATCTTCAAAAAAAGCGTCAACAAAGCGAGGCGTATATTCGCCAATGGGAATGCCGGCGGCAGCAGCGTTGCGAATGATCTTGTCGTCGACGTCGGTGATATTCATGACGTGCCGAACCTTGACGCCGATTAACTTAAGATACCGGCGCAACACATCGACCTGGAGAAATGTGCGGAAGTTGCCGATGTGGCCGTAGTCGTAGACCGTAGGCCCGCACGCATACATGCGTACTGCCTCGCCGTCCATGGGCACGAGTTCGTCCAGTTGTCCCGAGAGAGTATTGAAGAGGCGGAGGGTCATCGATCTTGCGGCAAGCTCATGTAAAGAATCAGCGCCTTTGCAGGCTGTTCCGATTGTAGCAGCGGGGATTAGCGGACGGTGGAGGCGCGGACGTCCCGGATAGGCGCGCATAGGATAGAGGGGAATCCGGCTTATCTGGCCGAACTCCCCATAACAATGGAATTCCTAAAGCGACAGAACAATGACGCTTGACGCTTCGGGAATCGAATAGGGCGAGCCGGGAGCCTGTTCAATGCTAGTGGTCGTGACTGTGTAGACATACAGCGCATTCTCAGTGAGCGCATACAGGTGGTTCGATTTATCCCAGGCGAACTGCTGGAAACTGGAGCCGGCCTGCAGGACACCGCTAAATTTTGTGGCCTGGCTGCTGCCGTTGAAGTGGAAGATTTCGAATCCCTGGCCGCCGACAGCCAACAGCTTCCCTGACGGCGAAATGCTCATCGTTCCGACATAATCGAATCCAGTTTCAGGCATGTTCTTATAGGTACTCTTGGTGGTGAGAGTTCCATTCGATGACGTGGTGTAATCGACCAACAAGCTGGGAGGAATCTGGTCGAAGTATTCATCGTATTCCATGGCGGCAACGGCCATATGATCTGAGGGGTCAGAAGCAATGGCTTCGGGACAATAGATATCGTTTGTGTTTTCCGGACTGGGCAGGGTGGGATAGGATTCGGCGACAAGTATGCCATTGCTCTGGCGCTTGTATTGGATGAGACCGCCCGCGGGAAAGCTGTCTCCGCCGCAACCCCATTGATAGGCGTAGTTGTTTGACCCCAGGAATGTCAGCGGGCCGACAACAAAAAGATCCGTGCCTATTCCACTGTCAGTGCTGCCAACATATTTGAGACTGCCGTTCGATTCGATCTTGTAGGCCTGGATCAGATCGTCGCAATCGTTATTCACGATGTTATATAACGTGCTGCCGGTCTGATCGATGGTGATAGGACCCATGCCCCCGCAGTTACTTGAGTTATAGGCCTGGGCGTCGAGTGAGGCAACCTGTTTGAGCGAACCGTTGGAGGCGATGGAATAGGTGAATAGAGTTTGACTATCGTCGCCGGCGCCAAAGAGAAACTTCTTTGTGACCGACATGTGGGAGATGGCTATGTTAGCGAAGGGCGAGCCTGACACGGCGGTGAGCTTGCCGTTTGATGCGGCGGCAAAGCCATCGACGTGGGTAGGCCGTGACACATAAATGTAGGCGGCGGGGGAACTGCTGTTGTCGATCGAGTCGTCGGAGGATTGCGCGCTGCCAGTCTGCCCGATTGCGGCTGCGCAGAGCGCAAAGCTGATGCAAGTAAAAATCGTACGGTTCATGGGGAGCTCCTTTTTGTGCGGGAACCAGCGGGGAAGCTGACTTCCTTGGATGGGTAAGCTAATGGGCTCTTGGTTGGATCGCACCAGCGACACAAGGCACATCTTGTAAGTGGATGACTTGTCGGTTTCGTTTCAAAAAATCTGGAATTGTGATCAAAGATTCTTGAGCTGACGCGGTCAGTGGTGCGCGAGATATAGCGGGGGACGTGCGGATTGATGGCTTAGCGGCCGAGAGCGAGTGAAGGATCAGCCGATAAATCGCTGCCTGCGAATTCTCCGGCTACGTAACGCGGCCACGCGGCGGCAGCAATCATGGCGGCGTTGTCGGTCGAGAGGGCGAATGTGGGAAATGCCACGCTCACTCCGCGCCGTTGCGCTTCCGAACTAAATCGCGCGCGCAATTCGCGGTTTGCTGCCACTCCGCCAGTAACAAGAATGCGGGTGGCGCCTAGCGATTCCGCCGCGGCAAACGTCTTCTTCATCAGATCGCCCACCACTGCGTGTTGAAAGCTCGCAATAAGGTCGAGCGTCAGTTGCGGACAAAGTGCGAGCGCGTCTTCCTGAGTCTGAGGAGGCCGCGCCAACGCCATCATCGGAGCGACACGCGCATGGGCTTGTTCACGCAAGTTATGCAACTCTACATAACGCAGTACTGCTGTCTTGATTCCTGAGAATGAAAACAGGAAGTGTGGATCGAGATCGGCGATGGGTGCCGTCTTCGCAGCTTTAGTGCGTGGCGCCTTACCGAGCAGGTGCACTTTATGTTTGATCTGGGAAAACGCAAATGGCACCGCTAGCGGGTTGCCGAATCGCGCCAGGGCATCGATCCAAGGGCCGCCCGGATAACCCAGTCCGAGTAACTTCGCGACCTTGTCATAGGCTTCGCCGGCGGCGTCGTCGAGTGTGCGGCCAACCAGCGTGTAGCGCCAGGTCCCAATCGTTGGGCGCGCAAGATAAAGATGCGTATGACCGCCGGATACCACCAGCGCCAATGCCGGTTCCTCTTTCAATTCGATAAGATCGCCGTCAGTCGAGACCGCTTTTTGCCGTTCTTCGAGCAGCACTGCGTGGATGTGCCCCTCAAGATGATTCACCGCCACCAGCGGCAGATCCGTGGCGAAAGCCAGAGCTTTGGCATACGTGATACCTACCAGCAGCGCTCCCGCCAATCCCGGCCCTGCGGTCACCGCGATCGCATCGAGATCGGCGAGCGTGACCCCGGCCTCAGCCAGAGCCCCGCGCACTACTGGCACCACCGCGCGCAAATGTTCGCGGCTGGCGATCTCTGGAACTACGCCGCCATAGCGCGCATGCGTCGCAATCTGCGAGGCCACCACCGACGACAGCGTGCGCGCACCCCGCTCCACGACTGCCGCGGCGGTTTCATCGCACGAGCTTTCAATACCGAGAATGAGGCCGCGCGACATACTTTCAGTTTACCGGCCCCCGCAGCCGATCTCGATCAATCCACGGTCCACGCATTAAGCTCAATCCAGTGATGTTGCCCTCGACGCCCCAATCCGATGCTGCTTTAAACATCATCAAGGCCCTGCGCGCAGCGGGCTATGCGGCCTATCTTGCCGGCGGTTGCGTCCGCGATCTTCTGCTCGGCCGCCAACCCGTCGACTACGATGTCGCAACCTCGGCGATTCCCGACATAGTCCTCGAACTGTTCCCGCGCACCTTTGCCGTAGGCGCTCATTTTGGCGTGGTCCTGGTGTCAGACTCTGCCCAAGACTCGCCCGAGATCGTCACTGAAGTGGCTACCTTCCGCTCCGACGGCGCCTACTCCGACGGCCGCCATCCCGACGCCGTTCGCTACACCCTCAGCGCCGAGGAAGATGTCGAGCGCCGCGACTTCACCATCAACGGAATTCTGCTCGATCCGCTGCGCGCAACCAACGATCTGCGCACCGCGGTCCTCGATTATGTCGGCGGTGTCGCCGATCTCGATGCCGGCATCATTCGCGCCATCGGCGAGCCGCGTCGCCGCTTTGAAGAAGATCAGCTCCGTCTGCTGCGCGCCGTGCGATTCGCCGCCCGGTTCGGCTTCCAGATCGCTCCCACGACCCACGCCGCCATGTGCGCCTTGGCTTCGCGCATCCATGCGGTTAGCCGCGAACGTGTCCGCGATGAGTTGACCAAGATGCTCACCGAAGGGCACGCGCGCCGCGCCTTTGAATTGCTCGATGAAACCGGTCTACTCGCCGCCGTCCTCCCAGAAGTGAGCAAGATGAAAGGCGTTCAACAGCCGCCGCAGTACCACCCCGAGGGCGACGTCTGGATTCACACGCTCATGCTCCTCGAACAGCTGGAAATCGGCGCGCCGCTCACCCTGGCCTGGGGCGCGCTTCTCCACGACGTGGGCAAGCCGCCGACATTTCGCATCGCTCCCGACCGCATTCGCTTTGACGGTCACGTGGAAGTGGGCGTGGCCATGGGCGCCGAGATTTGCCGCCGCTTCCGCTTCTCCAATGAAGACACGCGCCAGATCCTTTCGCTTATCGAGAACCACATGCGCTTTGCCGACGCTCCCCGCATGAAAGCCTCGACTTTGAAGCGCTTTTTTCGCCTCGAAGACTTTCCGCAGCACCTTGCGCTGCACAAAATGGACTGCATGGCCGCGCACGCCAATCTCGACATTTGGAACTTTGTCCGCGAGCGCTACGAAGCCACGCCGGAAGAGGCCGTACGCCCCAAGCCGTTGATCACCGGCCGCGATCTGATCGCCGCCGGATACCAGCCCGGCGCAAGCTTCAAGGAAATGCTCGCTGCCGCAGAGGACGCCCAACTCGAAGGCGCGATTGCCACGACTGCAGAGGCCATCGCGTTGGTGCGGCAGCGGTTCGGTCCGGCGCAGGATTAAGCGTGATGGGACGCACTGCCAGTTCTAGCCTCGGATGAGATAAAGAAAGCGGAGCATTATGGCGCTGAACCGTTTGCGACCTGCCCCCAATTTCCGGAAAGAGAGATCCAAAAAATGACCACTGCAGCCCCTTCTGTCCCCCAGGTTGACTTCCAGGCTTGCTGGTCAGATATGGATTTGCCGCCGCATGTGCATGAGGTCCTGAGCGCTGCTCCGCTCGTGCAGACGCCGGAAGACCGCACCCAACTGCTTGACTGGGCTCTTGGCCGTGCCACGGGCGCGACCGACTGGCGTCTCGGCAATCGTGACGACCACGGTGTCCATGAGGCCACTTTCCAGGTAAAAGGCGGGGGCCGCGTGGTTGAAGCCGTCATCACCAAGGCTCGCAACGGGCTGGCCGTCAATTTTCCCGAGCCCGCTATGCGCCGCCGCGATCCCGACGCGATGGTCATCGGCGACGCGCTACCCACCGACAAGCCCACCTATCAGCAGCGCTTCAATGAGCCCTTTGACAACACCCGTCAGCAGACCCTCGACTGGCTCAAAACGCAGGAGTTAGTGGCTATGCCGTTCTATGCCGGCACTGACTCGCTCGGCTACGGTTCGTTGCTTATCGTCCCTCGTCAGGCTGCGTTTTTCGCCGCTGCCCTCGCCGATCTCCAGGGCATGATTCCTCGCTCTCAGGTCCCCGCCGACTTCAAAATTACCGGCGGCGTTCTGTTCGTCGCCCCGCCCTTCCGTCACACCCATTTCAGTGGCCGCCAGGTGGTCGTCCATGACCGCACCCCCACACATCAAGAGGTCTTCGCCTACAACCTCTATCCCGGCCCCAGCGCCAAAAAAGGCGTCTACTCCATGTTGCTCGACATTGGCGAACGCGAGGGCTGGACCACCAATCACTGCGCCGCCGTGGCTGTCGTTACGCCTTACGAAAACCAGCTCATCCTCATGCACGAGGGCGCCTCCGGCGGCGGCAAAAGCGAAATGACCGAGCACATCCATCGCATGGAAGATGGTCGACTGCTCATCGGCCGCAACGTCGTCACCAAAGAAGAACGTACCCTTAACCTGCCTGAAGCCTGCCACTTGCGCCCCATCGCCGACGATATGGCCTGTGCACATCCCAGCTACCAGGGCAAGAGCGGCCGGCTCACCATCGCGGATGCCGAAAATGCCTGGTTTGTGCGCGTTGACCACATCCACAGCTACGGCACCGCGCCCAACCTTGAGCGCCTCTGCATCGATCCGCCCGAGCCGCTTATTTTCTTAAATCACTACATCGTTCCCGGCGGCACCTGCCTCACCTGGGAACACGTGGAAGACGCCCCCGGCAAGCTCTGCCCCAATCCGCGTGTCATTTTGCCACGCCGCATGATCGAAGATATCGCCGGCGGCCCGCAAGCCATCGACGTGCGTAGCTTTGGCGTCCGCTGCCCGCCCACCCATCGCGACAGCCGGCTTTACGGCATCCTCGCCATGATCCACGTACTCAGCCCGGCCCTTGCCTGGTTGTGGAGACTGGTCGCCCCGCGCGGCCACGCGAACCCGAGCATCCAGGACTCGAAATCGCGCGAAATGCAGTCCGAAGGCGTCGGCTCGTATTGGGCCTTCGCCACCGGTCGCCGCGTCGACCAGGCCAATTTGCTGCTGCAACAGATCGTCGACACCCCTGAAACCCGCTACGTCCTGCTGCCCAACCAATACATCGGTGCCTGGAAAGTCGGCTTCATGGCGGAGTGGATCGCCCGCGAATATCTGGCTCGCCGCGGCAGCGCCAAATTTGCCCGCGAGCAGGTCGATGAAACGCCCTTCCCGCTGCTCGGCTATATTCCTCGCCAACTGCGCGTCGAGGGTTCCATGATTCCGCGCGTCTTCCTGCGTGTCGAAGAGCAGTTACAAGGCGGCATGGAAGTCTATGAAGAGGGTGCGCAGCAGTGGCGCGGCTTCTTTGCCCGCGAGTTGAAGCAGTTCCTCGTGCCCGACCTCAACCCGCTCGGCAAGCGCATCATTGAGGCCTGTCTCGACGAAGCCACCGCCGAAGACTACCGCAAGCTGATCCCGCACCCCATGTTCCGCGAAGACGGCTTATAGACTTGATTCAACGGCTTATCGCCCACGCATGACCACCGCCCCGCGCCAGTTCGATGTCATCGTATTGGGCGCGGGAGCGGCCGGTCTGATGTGTGCCGCCGTGGCTGGCCAGCGCGGTCGCAAAGTGGCCCTGCTCGACCACAACGCCCAACCCGGCCGCAAGATCCTCATCTCCGGCGGAGGCCGCTGCAATTTCACCAATTTGCACTGTGCGCCGGACCGGTTTCTCTCTGCTAATCCTCATTTCGCAAAGTCCGCGCTGGCCCTGTACCAGCCCCGTCATTTCATCGAGTTAGTCGACCGCTACGGCATCGCCTGGCACGAAAAAACTCTCGGTCAGCTCTTCTGCGATCAATCCGCGCGCCAGATCCTCGACATGCTGCTTGCCGAATCTGAAAAAGGCGGCGTCGAGTTGGTCCTTAATGCCCGCGCCATCACCGTCGACGACGGCTTTCGTGTCAACTCGTCAGCCGGCGAATTCCAAGCCGAGTCGCTGGTCGTCGCCACCGGCGGCCTCTCGATCCCCAAGCTGGGAGCCACCGGCCTCGCCTACGGCCTTGCAAGTCAGTTCGGCTTGCGCGTCATTGAACCGCGCCCCGCTCTCGTTCCGCTGCTTTTGGCCGGCGATGAAGCCCGCTGGACTCAGCTTGCCGGCGTGTCAGCCGACGTCACCGCCCAGACCGGCGAAGCTCGCGGCAAGTCCAAAGCCGGCCCCGCGTTTCGAGAAAAGCTGTTGGTGACCCATCGCGGCCTCAGCGGTCCGGCCGTCCTTCAGGCGTCGTCCTACTGGCATCCCGGAGAGCCGCTGACGGTCGATTTCGCGCCCCAGCTTCCCGCCGACACATCGCTGCTTGCTCCTTTGTTTGAACGAAATGCCCGTCGCGACGAAGCCGCCCTCAAACAGGCTTTGCGCCTGCTCTTACCCCAGCGGCTCGCCAACCACCTGGCGGAAATCGCAGCCCCCGCGGGCTGGTCCAACGCAGCCCTTGAAGCCTGCGAGCAAGCCCTCCATCAGTGGCAATTTCACCCTGTCGGCACCGAGGGATTCGACAAAGCTGAGGTCACTGCCGGCGGCGTCAACACCGACGACCTCCAGGCGCGCACCATGGAAGCCCGCTCCACGTCGGGACTTTTCTTCATTGGCGAGGCAGTCGACGTAACCGGCCACCTCGGCGGATTCAATTTCCAGTGGGCCTGGGCCTCCGCAACGGCAGCCGGGCGAGCCGCGTAGGTCGCCTCGCCGAACTAAACTCTTTACATCGTCACTTTGTTTCGATCCAAAGGAGATTTCATGTCGGAATCAAAGCGCATCTCCGCCCGCTTCATCCTTGCTTCACTTTTGCCCATCTTCTTTCTGGTACTTTCGTCCGCGCTCCACGCCCAATCGGTTCCGCCCGCGCTTGTATCTCCGCCGTCTGGCCCGCCCGAGATCGGCTCGCACGGCGAAAAACTTCCCGGCATGCCCCGGTTTCATAACCCGGCGCCCTATGACTTCGACGAGCACACCGGCTACCAACAGATCTTCGACGGCAAGACGTTCACAGGATGGGACGCGGACGCCAGCATTTGGCGTATCGAAGCCGACGGCATCATGGTCGGTGAAACCTTCGAGGGTAATCCCAAGGGAAACAACTACATCGTTTACCGCGGCGACAAAGCCCGCGACTTCGATCTGAAGCTGCAAATGAAAATTGAAAAAGGCGGCGGCGGTGGCATTCAATACCGCAGCGTCACAGGCGTCCCGTGGACACGTCCGCAACCCGCCGGCCACCCGCCCTACGACTTGAAGTTCATGATGACCGGCCCGCAAGCCGACTTCTGGTTCCCTGTCACCGCGACGACTGCGGAGTTTACGGGCCAGTGGTACTCCGAAAACACCATGCAGGGCATCTTGGCCTATCGCGGTCAGGTAACTCAGGCGCTGCCCGGCCAAACCAATCGCCTCGTCGCCACTATTGGCGACAAGCAAGCACTTGGTGGCTATGTAAAGGTCAATGAATGGAACGATTACGAGGTCATCGCCCGCGGCGGCGTCATGATGCACATCATGAACGGCCAACTCATGGCAGTCTTCATTGATGACACCAAAGACTCAATCAACAACCAGCCAGGACTCATAGGCTTTGAGATCGAAAACCAGCCCTCGAAGATCTCCGTTCGCAACGTCTGGCTCAGGAAGTTCGACTAGCCGTCCGAGCAGCAGCGCCCGAGCCTCTTATTCCGGCGGCGCAATCGGCTTCTTGGGCGGCGTCAGCACGAATCCATCTCGCAGCAGCGCAAATCCCTCCTGAGGCAGCTCCGCTTGCAGCAGTTGATTTTCCGGCCCGGAAAACAAATCCGTCGTCGCGCCGGCAATTGTCGCTACCAAATGATGCACGGCGATCGGCTTGCCGTTGAGCGTTCCCTGTTCATCCGCATACGTAGCGAGTTCGACCGGCGCCACCGAGCCCGCCTGCTTGGGCACGATCGCCCAGATGTCGCGGTTATTCTGCGTAACCGCCAAGGTCAGCAGCGTTTCCAGCGCTCCCGGATCGAAATCAGGCAGAAAAACCGCCGCATTATGCGCTTCGAGCCGCGTCGTCGAACTGCGCCCATTCGCTGAAATATTCAAAAGGAATTGCGCCGCATCAGGCTTGCCCGTCACATTCACAGCCGACCCGTTGATGGCCGCGCTTAACTGCACATGTTCGACGTGATTGGCCTGATCCAGCCGCTCCGTCTTCGACAGCGCATAATCGAGCCCCTGCATGGTCACTTTGACCACGGCCGTCGAGTCGTATCCGGTCGGAATGGCGGAAAATTTGAAGCTGGCGGTGCCCACCGCGTGCCCATGCTGGCTCACCGTGAAGTCGCCGGTCTGGGCCGCGGCGGTGGGGGGAGTTGTCACCGCGAGGACCAAAGCAAGTAGACCTGCAAAGGGGAGAACAGCAATTTTCAACAATCGGAGATCCATCCCAACTGTCACGTTAGACACCGGAAATTCGAAACAGTTGCGACCAATTTTGGCCTTAACCGGCCCAACCGATCGCCCCGCCGTCAAACACCCTCATTCCCACGCATCAAGCGTGACAAAGCGGTGCAATCGGGCGTAGCGCTCCAGCAGCCGTCCCGCCGCCGCCACCGACGGCCCGCGATCAATGCCCAGCCTCAGGTGTCCCCCGTCGTGCAGCACGATATTTGCCGCTCGCCCGCGAAACTGAACCCAATCGATCCTTGCACTTAGCCGCTCGGCGATCAGCTCGGCCGACCGCTCTTTCCAGTCTGAAGTCATCGCGTTCCACAGCACCGGAGTCATCCCGAGATCCCGCGCCGTTTTGAACACATCCGGCCGGCGCGCCCCAAATGGTGGCCTGAAATGCCGCACCGGCTTGCCGATCATCTGTTCCAGCGTGTCCTTGGTCCGAGTCAGTTCCTCGCGCACTTTGCTCGGGGCGGTCAGCGCCAAATTAGGATGCGACCACGAATGATTCCCAATCAGGTGTCCTGCATCCGCGATATATCGAGCCAAAACCGGTTCCGCCGCCGCAAACTTGCCGACCATAAAGAAAGTCGCCCGCACATTATGCTTGGCGAGAATTTCGAGAAGCTGTGGGGTCCATGCCGGATTCGGTCCGTCATCAAACGTCAGAGCCAGTTCGCCCGGCTGAGGAGGAGCAATCAGAGCGCGCCCAAAAATCTCCGACGCTGGCCACATTGCCGCATACGTGCAGCCCCCCGCCGTCAGTCCCAGCGCAGCCGCCACGCTTAGCCCGCTCAAAAGTTCTGTTGCAGAAAGAAAAGGCATCGCTGTTATCAGTGTGCGGCGCTGGACTTGTCGTTCGCAAGCACCCGACAAGGATCAGGGATCAGTAATTCGACTACGACAAGCCTTCGGTCTCACTGAGGGGGTCAACGCCGCCCATTTCCGGTTCAGGTTTGC
>Ga0224528_1000098_pt1 | contig 70661 bp, 61 predicted proteins | sample CBST25metaG_2_FD_179888 | JGI IMG/M metagenome (GOLD analysis project Ga0224528, IMG submission 179888) | Peat soil microbial communities from Stordalen Mire, Sweden - C.B.S.T25 | ecosystem: Environmental > Terrestrial > Soil > Wetlands > Peat | place: Sweden: Norrbotten County, Stordalen Mire...
CCTTAAACTTTGCAATACAACTCGCCTCGTCCGGATAATGTTCGCTGAAGTTGAGTAAATTCATAGCTTGTTTCTATTTTCACATAAAGGTACGAAAAATATATGACACAAAGAGGATATACATATAGAACAAACACTGGAGAATTAAGGTCAAAAGAAAATTCCAGAACTTTCAATGAAACGAGTCCCGATATTCGGGACGAGTTCCATACGTCCTTAATGTAAAAGTAAAAACAATCGTATGAAATAAAACACGATATGATATCTTGTTTACTACTTACTTTTTGCATAATTGCTTCCCCATTTTTATCTTTACAACAATCTTTGCTGATAGATTGTACAATGGATTTACATTTCTCTTGTTTTTCTCTCATTTTCACACTACATTTGCTACACTCAATCAAATGACTGACTTTTGAGCGAAAACGGAAGAATCCATTTTCTAAAGTGCATTCATGGCTCTTTTTCATGGAATGCAGGTTAAATTATTTTATAAGCATTTGATCGCACTACTGAGGATTTCGATGCCAAATGGTATTTCTTGTTAGTAAATTATGGATGATCACGCTGAACGCGTGATATTTTAATATAAAAATAAAAGGATTTATTTTATGTCAACTATTTTATTTTCATCATTATCCATTCGAGAGGTTACATTCAAGAATCGTCTTGTAATGTCCCCCATGTGTCAATATGCTGCTGAGGATGGTTTTGCTACTGATTGGCATTTGGTGCATTATGGAAGTCGTGCTGTAGGAGGCGCAGGATTAATCATTCAAGAAGCTACGGCTATTTCGCCGGAAGGTCGTATTTCACCTGATGACTTGGGTTTGTGGAAAGATGAACATATTGCTCCTTTGCAACGTATCACTGCTTTTATTTCTGCTCAGGACGCTATCCCGGGCATTCAATTAGCTCATGCCGGACGTAAAGGAAGTACTTCATCAGAATGGAAAGGAGGAGGTAGTGTGGTGAATCATAATGACGGAGGGTGGAAAACGGTAGCTCCATCATCTGTGTCTTTTCGTGATTCGGATCCTTATCCTGAAGCATTGACGATTGAAGGTATTCACAAAGTGATCAATGATTTTGTAGAAGCTTCAAAACGGGCATTGACTGCCGGGTATAAAGTTTTGGAAATTCACGCGGCGCATGGTTATTTATTACACCAGTTTTTGTCACCTCTCAGCAATAAGCGCACTGATAATTATGGAGGTGCTTTTGAGCATCGTACTCGTTTATTATTGGAAGTGGTTGAAGCAGTTCGCGCAGTATGGCCTGCCGATTATCCTTTGTTTGTACGTATTTCGGCAACTGATTGGACAGAAAAAGGTTGGAACGGTGATGATGCTGTCAAGTTGGCTGTTCTGTTGAAAGAGCTTGGTGTTGATCTGATGGATGTATCATCTGGAGGACTCGTGGCAACAGCTAAAATACCCATTACTTTTGGTTATCAAGTAGGTTTTGCTTCCCGTATCAAACGCCAGGCAGGTATAGCAACAGGTGCTGTTGGTATGTTGGTTCACCCTATTCAAATGGAGACATTGTTGGCAAACGGCGATGCCGATCTAATCATTGTCGGACGCGAATGGTTACGCAATCCCTATTTTGCACTCGATGCTTCCACTACATTGCATGCCGATGTGGCTTGGCCGATGCAATATCAAAGGGCAAAACGATGAATGTTCGAAAGACATTCGTGTTTTTCATCATTCTTTATTTTCCGTCATTATGTCAGTATAAATCTGATATTCTGTCTATATTTAGTTCTAACTACAATACAAAGAATTGATAAACAATGTATTATTTACTTGTTCAGACGATCTGCTGTCGTTGGCATGCATTTTGATACTTCATGTTTTGAAAATAAAAATCCATAAAAAAGGAGGTAATTATGTCACTGATTAAAAAAGATGAATTGGTTCCTGCTTGGTCGAATTTCTTCAACGATATTTTCAATCGTGATGTGTTCGATTGGTCGTTACGACATTTTTCGGAACCAAACTCAACGTTACCATCGATTAATGTAAAAGAAACATCCGATGAGTTTCAAATTGAAATGGCTGCTCCGGGCATGAAGAAAGATGATTTTAAGATTGAATTAAACAATGGCATGTTGACTATTTCTTCTGAAAAGAAACAAGAGCATTCTACCGAAGAGAAAGGTCAATATACAAGGTGCGAATTCAGTTATCAATCGTTTAGCCGTTCACTAACACTCCCAACAAGTGCTGATAGCGAGAAAATTTCGGCTAAATATGATAATGGAATTTTGAAAGTGGTGATTTCAAAGAAAGAAGAAGAAAAACCAAAACTCATTAAGCAAATTCCGATTGAATAACATGCACAACAGCAATAAAGCTGCGTCTCTTAAAATGGGAAGCAGCTTTTTTTTGTTTTCCTGATTTGTTACAATCCATTCAGTATAAGAAACGCCCGGGAGATTTCCGGGCGTTTCTTATACTGAATGCTGAAGTTCATGGACTATCAGATTACGCCTTGTGCCATCATGGCTTTGGCAACCTTCATGAATCCTGCTATATTAGCTCCTTTCATGTAGTTGACATAGCCTCCTGGTTCAGTACCATACCGAACACATGATTCATGAATGCTGGACATAATACTTTTCAATCTATCGTCAACTTCTTGTTTAGGCCAATTCAATTTCATTGAATTTTGGCTCATCTCCAATCCGGAAACAGATACTCCTCCGGCATTGGCAGCTTTCCCGGGAGCATACAGAATTTTGTTCTGAAGGAAAACATCAATAGCTTCCGGAGTGCAAGGCATATTGGCTCCTTCAGACACTGCTATACATCCATTTTGAACCAATATTTTAGCATCCTCTTCATCTATCTCATTTTGAGTAGCCGAAGGTAGTGCAATGGTGCATTTTTCTTTCCAAGGACGTTGTCTTTCTACATATTTGCACCCATATTTTGCGGCATATTCTTTAATACGTCCACAATATAAATTCTTTAAATCAAATACATAAGCCAGTTTATCCGAATCAATGCCATCAGGATCATAAATGTATCCGCTACTGTCGGATAAGGTTATGACTTTACCTCCCAATTCAATGACTTTCTCAGCAGTATAGGTTGCTACGTTTCCGGAACCTGAAATGGAGATTTCCTGACCTTTTAAATCATTAATACCTTTCCGTTTCAGCATGTTCATCAGAAAATAAATATTCCCGTAACCTGTTGCTTCGGGGCGCATAAGAGATCCTCCGAATTCCAATCCTTTGCCGGTTAATGTTCCTGAGTTTTCGCGTGCTAATTTTTTGTACATGCCATACATATACCCTAATTCACGACCTCCCACGCCAATATCTCCCGCAGGAATATCGGTTTCAGGTCCAATGTGATGCCACAATTCCGTCATAAATGCCTGGCAAAAACGCATAATCTCACCATCAGATTTTCCTTCAGTACTAAAGTCGGAACCTCCTTTACCTCCACCCATAGGAAGTGTGGTCAGTGCATTTTTAAAGGTTTGTTCGAAAGCTAAAAACTTCAGAATGGATGGACTGACAGATGCGTGAAAACGCAATCCACCTTTGTAAGGGCCAATGGCGTTGTTGTGTTGAATACGATACCCCATGTTGGTTTGTACTTTTCCGTTGTCGTCTATCCATGTTACACGAAATGAAAAAATACGATCAGGGATGCAGAGACGCTCGATGATATTTTGTTGTTCAAACTCGGGGTGTTGATTATACACCTCTTCAATGGAATACAATACCTCTTCTACGGCTTGAAGGTACTCCGGTTCATTTGGAAACCGGCTTTTCAAATTGTTAAGCACTTGTTCTACTTTCATCATAATAAAATTGATTTTAAAGGACTAATGGAACTGATATGTTAACATCCGGGACTTGCTGTTGCGTGAAGAAGCTATGCTTGGTTTTGTGATAATATCTTTTGTTTTTGATTTTTACCGTGACGAAGTTACGATTGAAACCTAAAAAATGTTCACATAACTTCATTTTTTTGTTATGAGGAAGACCCCCTGTTTCAAACAAAGAGCGATGGTGTAATTATTACTATTTTTAATTCTCAGGATAAAAATAACGGGGATAAAAAACAAATTAGGCTCTATTTTGTAACCATGTTTTTATTGAGTAAATACATTGATGAAGAATTGATGCGTGGTATTTTGTATTTTTATTCGTAAATAGAATGATCAAAGATGTTTGAATGCTAAATGATAATTTGAAATATTGTTGATTTTGCTTGGCGATAAAAACGGTATCTTTGTGCACATTTTCAAGCTATAGAATATGCCTCTGACTTCTTATGTATTTCCTCCTCGTAAAGCCGAAATCGCGAATAGCCTGACCCATGGACTGGGCGTTTTATTCAGCATTGCCGTGATTTTTATGATTTCGTTTGATCCTTCTATTCCCAATGATCATCGTTTCAGCCTTTATGTATTCGCATGCAGCATGTTGTTAATGTATACCATTTCTACAGTTTACCATGCCACCAAAACTATTGAACGTAAACGTCATCTGCGCTTGTTTGACCATATTTCCATCTATTTTCTGATTGCCGGCACCTATACCCCATTCATCTTGTTTTGTTTGCACGGTGCTATGAAATGGGTGTTTTTCTCCATCGTGTGGGGTATTGTTCTGTTTGGCATTCTGTATAAACTATTTTGGTGGGGGCGTTATCCGAAACTTTCGCTGTGGATCTATTTAGGCATGGGTTGGATCATTGTCTTTGTCTTTAAACCGTTGTTAGGCTCTCTTTCCCTCAAGGGATTTATATGGCTTATGGTTGGCGGATTCTTTTACAGTGTCGGAACATGGTTTTATTCACATAGAAAACCTTTGTATAATCACGCGGTATGGCATCTTTTTGTATTGGCAGGTAGTGCATCGCATCTTATGGCCGTGCTATCCATTCAATAAGTGTTTGAAGCATAAGATAAAGCATTGAAAAAGGTGTTCCAATTCCATCTAAATGGTATTTAATGAAGTCGCAGAAAGGAATATTTCATCGTACTGAATTATTACTCGGTGAAGAGTCAATGGCTTTTTTAGCTGAGAAGAGAGTAATCATTTTTGGTATCGGAGGGGTTGGAAGTTGGTGCGCGGAAGCGTTAGTGCGTAGTGGCATCACTCATTTGACGATGGTTGACAGTGATCGGGTGGATGTCACCAACATTAATCGTCAACTGCATGCAACTACAGAAACGATAGGTGCATTTAAAACGGATGTTTTCAAACAACGCTTGCTTAGCATCAACCCACAGGCGACAATCACGGCAATTGCAGCAAGGTATAATGCGGAGACTGCTGATTCTTTTCAGATAGGATCGTATGATGTGATTATTGATGCAATAGATAGTCTGGATGACAAGATGCACTTAATGTTGGAGGCGACGCGTTCCTCGGCTTTCTTTGTCTCTTCGATGGGTGCAGCCTGGAGAATGGATCCGACACGCGTAAAGGTAGCGGAATTCTGGAAAGTTCAGGGGTGTCCGTTGGCTGCTGCATTGCGTACCAGGTTTCGAAAACATCATCTCTTCCCTGAAAAGAAGTTTCTCACGGTGTATAGCGATGAACACATCCTGCCCCGCGACAAAAGGGATGATATTCCATCGACAGACAAACCGTCACGCAGGGAGAATGGATCTTTAGTGCATATGACGGCTATCTTCGGTTTCACATTGGCCGGAATTGTGATTCAAAAGCTCTGCGAACCTCCCGTGTAACTTGTTGTCAACAATAATCCGACTGACCACCTGCTACTGATTACCAACTACCTCATTCCTTCATCAAAAAAAACGGGAATTATTTTTTGTGTCTGTTTGTCTCCATTCAAAAATAAGTTTTACCTTTGTCGCCGCATTGGTTCGCTTTGGTATGTTCATGCCGTGCGATGAAAAGGGAATCAGGTGAAAGTCCTGAACAGACCCGCTACTGTAAATCCTATGCAACGTTTTGACATCACTTTAGCCACTATTCTTGACGGATGGGAAGGCTGTTCGAAACGGGGATAAGTCAGGAGACCTGCCATGCAGTTGATTCGGTAAAGCTTTCGAGGAAAGAGCTTGTAACCAAATGTGAATCTGCATAGTTTCCATTTGATTTTTGCATTCCCGTGAAGGCTGTTTGTTAGTCAAACAGTTTTTTATGTTGTTTCCTGCATTTTGTCATGGAGTTGCGTCTTCTGTTTCCCGTCATGGGGAAAAAGTAATCTGGTTGTTCCTGTTTTTCTTCTTCACGGTTTATTCCGTGACGGCTCAAAAGGACAGCGTGCATGTCATGCATGAAGTGACGGTTACTGCCATACCCTTACCACATTTGTCGAACACAATTGTTCCGGTACAGACATTTGATGCTGCCAATCTTGCCGGGATGAACGTACTTCAATTGTCGGATGTAGTGAAACTTTTTGCAGGCGTTACTGTGAAAGACTATGGAGGCATCGGTGGTTTGAAAACAGTCTCGATTCGTGGTTTAGGGCCGACACATACGGCAGTAAATTACGATGGTCAGTTGATAGGCGATGCCCAAAACGGGGAGATCGACCTGAGTAAGTTATCCCTTGATCATGTGAAGGAAATATCATTGGCGAATGGTGATGCAGAAGACCCGTTGGAGAGTGCGCGCGCTTTTGCATCAGCCGGTTTGTTGTCGGTTGTTACGCTGCAACCGCATCTTGACTCTTTGAAAAGATACCAGGCTGAAGCGAACGTGCAAACAGGCTCTTTTGGGTGGATACATCCTTCCTGGTGGATGGCCAATCAATGGACGCCTCATCTCTCATCAACTCTTTACTTAGAAACACAATATGCCAATGGCCGCTACCCGTTTACCGTTCATAACGGCGATTCCATTCAACATTCGAAACGAACAAACAGCGACGTACATCTCTTTCATGGTGAAGCAAACATATTCTATGTTCCTGACAGCCTGAATAAATTAACGGCCAAAATGTACGCGTCGGGAGGTGCTTGCGGATTGCCGGGGGCGGTCATCCTTTACAATCCTTACGCAGGACAAGGACAACGTTTATATGATGGCGATTATTTTCTTCAGGCACAATTTACTTCCATAATATCGAAGCAAAGTCAATACGCCCTGAGCGCTAAGGCGGAAGATGCCACCATGCATTATGTGGATCCCTATTTTCTCAACTCATCCGGTGGTCTGGACAATCTGTTCCGGCAACAGGAATATGATTTATCCGGAGCTTTTGCCCAACATTTAAGTCAACAGTTCCAGATGTCGCTGGCAAGCGATGTCGTTTACAATCATTTGTCTGCCAACTTGTACCAATTTGCTCAACCTTCGCGTTTTTCTTCCTATTCATCCATAAAAGGACGCTATGCTGCATCCTGGTTTCATGCAGAAGCGGCTCTTCTGTCCACTTATGTGGCCGATCGTGTTGCATTGGGCACTGATTCTCCTCATCACAGCCGCTTATCGCCAATGGTGAGCATGAGTGCCGATCCTTTTCAACAGTTTCATTGGGAATGGCGGGCCTTCTACAAGGAGACATTCAGAATGCCAACCTTTAATGAGTTGTATTACACCGGTATCGGGAATACAAAATTAAAACCTGAGACTGCGCAACAATGGAATGTCGGGAGTTCGTACTGGACATCGAACAATACGGGGTATCTCTCTCTTTCAATAGATGGTTATTACAACCGTGTCATCAATAAGATCGTGGCTGTTCCTTCGGGAAACCTGTTTATCTGGTCGATGTTGAATCTGGGGCTTGTTTCCATTCATGGCGTCGATGTAACGTTGCGGGGGGAAGCGCGTGTTGCCGATGGCATTCGTGTCACGATGGAGGGTAGTTACAGTTATCAGTCGGCATTGGATAAAAGCAACGCGCAAAACTCAACCTATAATCAACAAATCGCTTACACACCTGAGAATTCCGGTGCGACAACCGCCGGTATGTTGATGCCGTGGGTTAATATGTCATACACATTTCTGTTTTCCGGCTTTCGATACGATCTAAGCCATTCGTTTTTACCCGGATATAACGAAAGCAGCGTTTCCTTGTGGCGAAAGTTCGCGTTGCATCATACCACGTTGACGGTAAAAGGTGAACTTCTCAATCTTTTGAATGAACAATATGCCATCGTGAAAAATTATCCCATGCCGGGGCGTTCCTGGAGAGTAACGGCAGGAATCGGATTCTAATCATCATCTATCAGAATAACTTATTACTTAGCAACTATTTTAATATTTATCCGTATGAATCAAAAAAGTGTTCTTTACTTCGTGTCGGCAATAGTTTTTGCCTTGTTTGTAACTTCATGTACAAAAGATGAACCCACAACAAAAACTCCGGTAGTGACAAGTGCTCAATCTGTCTTTGTATTGAACCAGGGGACGATGGATCAGGATAATTCAACGCTGACCTTGTATAGTCTCACCAATCAAACAGCAACAACCGATTGGTTTACAACGCAAAATAATCGTGGTCTGGGAGATACCGGCAATGACATGGCCTTTTATGGCGGTAAGATTTACATCGTGATGAATGTTTCAAGTGATATCGAAGTGACCGACCTTACCGGTAAATCATTGAAACGAATTCCGCTGTTTAATGGTACCGTGGCACGCCAACCCCGCGAGATTACATTCTATCAAAACAAAGTCTATGTCTGTTCGTTTGACAGTACGGTGGTTCGCATTGACACAACCACTCTTGCCGTAGATGGCATCACAAAAGCCGGTTCCAATCCGGACGGTATTTGTGTGGCAAATGGAAAGTTGTATGTCTCCAACTCGGGAGGATTAAATTATCCCACTTATTCCAACTTGGTTTCAGTGATTGATATTCCTTCCTTTACGCAAACGAAAACCATCACGGTTGTGACTAATCCATTTACCCTGAAAACAGGTACTGACGGGAAGGTCTATCTTCTGTCGCGTGGAAATTACGGATCTATTGATGGGGCTATTCAACAGATTGATCCCTCGACGGATGCTGTAACCACGACTTATGCCAACTCGAATGCCATTGATTTTGCATTGAATGGAACAACGCTCTATTATTGCGACTATGATTATACGACGAAGGCTTCAACGGTAAGTGTGACGAATTTGACGACAAACACAACATCCGATTTCATTACAGATGGAACTACCATACCTTTAGCCAGCGGAATCGCAGTCGATTCTGCAACCGGAAACGTCTATATCGCATCTTCAGCCAGCGACTATGTGTCTAACGGCACAGTTTATTGTTATAGTTCGGCCGGCAAGAAACTCTTTAGTTTCACTTCCGGAGTCAATCCATGGAAGATGATATTTATCCGATAAGTTAATTTTGTTTAGTGTAGATGGTTGTGTTGTTGTGAAACAAACATCTGTCCGTCAAAGTAATTCTTTGATGAATGTGAAAGCCTTCGTCTCCATTATGGAAGAGACGAAGGCTTTTTCGTGTTTCATAATCGTTATATATCCTGCTTTTTGTCAGGAACAAACAGACTCAAACAGATTTTCTTATATTTACTCATTTTCGACGATAGTCAACAAAAAGATTACTTTCCCATTTGAAATAATACCTGTTCCACATTGTGGCAATCATGGAGTTTATTATGAAGTCGTCTTGACTTTTCCGATAATAGCTATTTTTGATATTTTTGAACTCATAGAAGCCATCTCTTTATAGTAAAATCATCTTTTTGTGTCCGTTTTCTTCTGAAAATGATATAAAATTAGGCTGAAAAAACATGAAAGTCAGTGGAAATTTTTCTAAAAACAAAAAGTCAAGACGACTTCTATTCTAAAAGATCTATATGTTTAATGCCTCTATTTTAGGACAAGATTCCGCATCACTCAAACTTGCACAAAAAAGGAACAATACGTAAACATAATGGGTATGAACAGACAATAAATAGATAGTTGAATCTTTTTTCATGTCAATATTCAACTTTCAATATACCTGTAAGTTAATACATCGTTCGTTTTTAATCGTTTATAGGATAGAAAGACTCATTACATGTTCGTTTTTTCTGTAATAAGCATCATGAATAACATCATTCATTAGAATAATACTCAATTATTTGAATAGAATAGTCAAATATTGATAGATAATGCTTCATTGTTCATGAATAATTTTCTTTTACTGATGAGTAATATCATTTTTTTGATAAACAATACTTTATTGTTTGTGATAATTTTTCTTTTCATGATAAACAATGTTCTATTATTTATGAGTATTTGTTTGATATTCATAAATAATTTGTTGTTGTTTGTATGAATTGCATTTATCTTGACCAATAATTTAATTGTTTTTGCCAAAAATACTATCTTTGTAGCCAATATCACTTTGATGTTGTACAAAATCGTAGTAATCAACAAGCTGATTTGAAGAATATCCTGTAAGAAATTGACAATCTGACATAAGAGAGAAAGAATATTGGCTATTATCATTTTAATCATTAAAAACCATGTTCCATGACAAAAGCAATTGTATTGTATAATTTTTCGCCGAATAAATTTAAGGATGCACTATTGAGTGTAAAGGCCATTCAAATTCAAGCAAAGATGGTGAACAACATCTATTTCCCATCCCCAAACCCTGCTTTAGATAAAATGATCAAGGCAAACAAGGCTTACTCTGCATCGCTGAGCAAAATCAAGAACGGGAATAAAGGAGATACCCTCTTGAAAAATTCAGCACGAACCGCTTTGGAAAAATCCCTGCGTGAGTTGGCCGCCAATGTTCAATCTGTATCGGGAGGCGATGAAGCCATCATCATATCCAGCGGATTTGATATAAGAAAAGCCCCATCACCTGTTGGTCCATTGGAAAAACCTACCAACGTAAAGGTGACCATGGGAGCCAACAAGGGCAGTGTAGTGGTGAGTTGTAACAGAATAGTCAATGCTAAAACCTACATTGTTTACTACACGGAATTTTCCCTCACTCCAAATCGTGTATGGAATCATGAGACCGGTACAAAATGTAAAATACCGGTTAATAACCTGATAAGCGGCTCAAAAATGGTATCTTGCATTGCCGCCATCGGCACGAATCCCACGCTAACATGGAGTGACGAGATAACAACATACATTCTTTGAGAAGCACCTGTTTACAGATGGATATTGCTGAAAAACATACAAATAACAGCACCTTCTCCCGACACTTTGTAAAATACATTTTGTAGATTTGCAAGATGAGTTTTATAACGCAAGATTAGAGACGTGTAACTTATGGTTAAAACCACTCTTAGCTATCCAAATCTATTTCATTAAACCAAAGATATTTAAATAACATTCTTATTCATGAAGATAACTGGGCATGTCACCCCATGAATAGGCAATAATGATTGTAAAACAGGAAAATAATGAGTTTACCATGAAAACGATTCTTATAGTATTATTCCAGTTAATGTCGTTTAGTGCCATCATTTCTCAGAATAGCGCAAAAGACGTCTATTCTCAGGCAAAGAAAGCAGAAGAAGGAGGACAAAATATTTCTGCCATTAAATTATTTTCTAAAGCAATTAAAATAGATGGTACAAATGCAAAAGCATATTTTGGAAGAGCAAAAGCATATTATTGGGTATGGTTTTTAAGAAAGAAAAATGATGCTACACTTTACTCACATTTTGTCAGTGATTTAAATAAATCAATTCAAATTGATTCAACTGATAGTGAATGTAATATTTGGATGGCAGAAGAAACTGACATAAAATATGATGCGAAATTAAAGTATTACAATCGAGCAATACGATATTGCCATAATAACGAAACCTATTTTTCCCATAGAGCAACATGCCTGATGCGTCTTGATAAATTTCAGGAAGCAATTAATGACTTAAATAAAGCGCTAAGTTTATCGATTAATGAAAATGATGATGCTCAAAGAAAAGTGTCTAAAGAAAATTATTGGAAAGATCAGGCACTTTGTTATGCAAAATTGCATGATTATGAAAGAGCAGAAGAAAAATTGCAAAAAGCTATCAAATCAAATAGTACTGAATATTTATATTATATCTATCTTTCAACAATTGAAACATTAAAAGGCGAATATACATTATCTATTAAGCAGTTGAACGATATCCTTTATAAAAACAAGTATTATGTAGTGGCATATTTGTGGTTGGGTAATATTTACAAGAAAATGAATGACATACAACTCGCAGAAAAATATTGGACTTTAGCTCAATTAAATGGGATTGAAGTAAATGATACTACAAAAGATATAGATAAAGAATTGGATTATTTATATTAGCCAATACGGTTACTGATAATCTCTCTTTTAGTTTAGCGCAGATTTTAGCGAAATGTAACTTGTCTGAACGTTGATGCAATCGTAATTCAGACATATATTGAAAATTAAAGGAGCTATTTTTACAATTTGATATTTTCATGCGTATATTTGCAGTTATTTTGCTAAGAAAGAATGTGCTATGTAAAGTTGAAAACCCCATTTGTTTTATACACAAATTACAAACTTACGCCAGATAAAGGGCTTTTAAAAAGAGCTCTCTTTCCGTGAATAATAATCTTAATTGATTTGCTTTTTAAGACAGTATCTTGCTTCAAAAGATGCCTCATCAAATGTAAGAGGATGGTTTTTAGTATTAATACTTTGAGAAATGCGAAAAAAAGAAATAAAGCTATTGAAGATAAAAGACGACAGAATCTGTCCACAATGCGGTAAACAGATGAAAAGAATACATCGAAAAATTTCAGACCGACTCGTGAGTATGATCGTGCCTGTAATCCGTTGTTATTGTTGTGGAAAAAGTTATCGTGTTCGTGTGGATAGAAATGAAACTCTGCCAATAATGATGTTTTGAAGTAATCTTCAATGAAAATCAGCAGCATTCTTTAATCCGTTGCAATCATGATTCAGACCGGTGTTATTTAGTGGAGAAACGATTTGAAATTGCACTTCCACTAACGAATAGCAAAAAGTCTTGTGACTGCATGATAAGAGAAGCTTTTTGTTTATTAAAGTACTATCTTTGTGGTAACAGATCATTACCACGATGCCTCCAACCAAACTTCACACATCCATCAAATTAGATCTTTATTCCACCGCCACGGAAGACGAGATGCCGCTTCCTGTTGCATCGGAAGGAATCAGCGCGGGATTTCCTTCCCCGGCCAATGATTTCACAGATGTAGCAATTGATCTGAACAGACATCTGATTCAACATCCATCATCCACCTTCTTTGGTCGTGTGAAAGGACAGTCGATGAAAGATGAAGGAATCAATGAAGGGGATCTGCTGATCATTGATAAAGGGCTGGAACCTGTGAATGGAAAGATAGCGGTATGTTTTATCGACGGGGAGTTTACTGTCAAACGCATCAAAACAGATGTGGATTGCTGTTGGTTGATGCCAGCCAATGAGGAATACAAGCCTATCAAAGTGACCTCGGAGAATGAGTTTCTTATCTGGGGAATCGTGACTCACGTGATCAAATACTTCTGATATATATGTACGCGCTTGTCGACTGCAACAACTTTTATGCTTCATGCGAGCGAGTCTTCCGTCCTGATCTGAACGAGAAGCCGGTTGTGGTACTTTCCAATAATGACGGATGCGTTATTGCACGAAGCAATGAGGCAAAAGCACTGGGGGTGCCGATGGGTGCTCCTGCTTATCAATTTCAAAAGCTCTTTGAGGAACAACACGTGCAAGTCTTCTCAGCCAACTTTGCTTTGTATGGTGATTTGAGTTCACGCGTCATGTCGATTCTCTCAACCTACGCACCTCATATGGAGATATACAGCATTGACGAAGCCTTTCTTCCATTCAACGGTTTTGAATTATATGACCTGAACAATATAGGATCGGATATGCGCAGGAAAGTGCTCCGATCGACAGGTATTCCCGTAAGTGTAGGCTTTGCACCGACAAAGACATTAGCCAAGGTTGCGAACCAGATTGCCAAGAAGTTTCCCGAACGCACAGGAGGTATGTACATCATCGATAATGACGAAAAGCGTGTCAAAGCCCTGAAATGGCTTCCTGTGAAAGATGTTTGGGGGATAGGACGTAAACATGAAAAGCGATTGCAATACCTAAGCATAAAAACAGCTTATGATTTTTTGCAAATGTCCGACAGCTGGATAAAAAAGAACATGTCGGTTGTCGGCTTACGTCTCAAACGCGAGTTGGAAGGAATACCGTCCATAGAAGAAATGGAAGAGACAAGAACCAAACAAAGCATAGCCACCACACGCTCGTTTGAGAAACACTACACAACATTCGACGAACTGAAAGAACGTGTGATAACCTTTGCCGTCAAGGATGCAGAAAAGCTGCGTCAGCAAAACTGTTGTTGTAATTCCGTCATGGTCTTTGTCCATACCAACTACTTTAGAGATGACTTGGAACAATATGCCAAGAGTACCGTGATCAAACTTTCTTATGCTACCAATTCAAGCATCGAAATAGCCGGGTTTGCCACTGAAGCATTACGGCAAATTTTTGTTCAGGGTTATCACTACAAAAAAGCAGGCGTAATTGTGATGGATATTGTACCTGACACGCCTAATCAACTCAATTTATTCATGAACAGTAATCCCAAACATAAGAAGTTAATGGCAGTCATGGACAAATTAAATCGGGAATTCGGACAACCTAAAGTTATGTTAGCCGGGCAAGATCTTGGTCGCAGGTGGAAAATGAAACAAGAAAGTCTTTCACCACGGTACACCACAAAACTTGACGAAATCATGACTATTCACACCTGATAATAATCACTGGTTATATCACCTTTTCTCCCTATTTTGCTGACTTTTTTCAAAAAAAATGTCCTTTACATCGGATAATCCAATAAAAAATGAAGTATCTTTGCGGCGTACAAAAAATAGATTGCTGCTCACCTCCATTTCATAGATCTATTACCAATAAAACAAATAGATAGTTAATAGAGTGGAGAATAAAAATGATTCCCCAACATAACATTAAAATTGCACAATCATGTCAAAAGAAAAATCAGTACAAAAAGCAGAAAAAAAGGCACCTGAAAAAAGTCTGAAAGAAAAAAGAGCGGAGAAAAAAGCAAAGAAAATAAGTAAGAGCCGCGAAGAATAATTGAGCCGTAGCAAGATTTGCAACAAAGACAAAAGCCCTTCAGTAATCAATGCTGAAGGGCTTTGTAATGTATAAGGAGATTGTCATTCATTTAAATTAATGGTACTAAATCGCAATACCAAAAGCCTTTTGTCCGGATTTCCGTTGAAGATGAATCTTTATCCTGCAATTTGATATCAAGAGGTTTATATATCTTTTCCCCAAAAGAAAAATCAATCTTCTTTTTGAACAAAGGACCGTCATAACAAAAAGAATGAAACTCTCCGTTCTCCCCGCATGGATCGACATTCATCGGTAATTGCGCGATAAACTTGGTGTCTATTTCACGCCCGACCCACTCTTCGCCAAGATAAGCATCGTTGGTACACGAAAGGACGGTTTTGAATTGCATAGTTACAAAATCACGGATTAGGAGAGCTGTGTCTATCTTCCACAATGGGAAAACACCCTCCATCCCAACCTTAGCCAGATTCTTTTCACGATAAACGCGCAAGTCTTCCAGAAAGATGTCTCCAAAAATCACATGTTGAATATCTTCCGATTTCGCTTGTATCAGAATTGCTTCCATTTGCCGTTCATACTCCTGGTTGGTACCTTCGGATACAATCACTTTCAAAAGAGGAATGCCGATCGATTCGGCTTGTTTTTCCAACAATGATTCTCTCACTCCATGCATGGAAACACGATGAAACCTATCATTCACTGTAGTGAGCAAATAGACCACATCAAACAAGTTTTCCGACAATACTTTGTGTAAACAATACGCGGAATCTTTTCCTCCGCTCCAACTAAATATAGCTTTCGGTTTGTTCATCATTCTATCCAAAATACTCTTATTGCCATCCACCGCCTAAAGCCCTGTAAAGCGTTATTTTCTGTTGAATGATGTTGTTGTAGGTATTGTAAAGGGAAAGCTCAATAGCAAGTTCATTGTTTTGTGCATTCAAAACATCCAGGTAGGTAGCATAACCATTCATCAACAGTTTTTGCGAATAATTATATGCTGTTTTCAATGCATCTACTTGTTCTTTTTGATAAGTGGCCTGCTGTTGCAGATAATGCATCGAGGCAAGCGCATTCGACACTTCAGAACCAGCATCAAGTAATGTCTGTTTGAATGTTAAGAGAGCAGCGGCTTCTTGCAGTTTAGCCACCTCATGTTGAGTACGCAGGGCACGACCATTAAGAATAGGTTGTGTTAACCCGGCCACAGCACTCCAAAAGATCGAACCGGGAAGGTTGAACCAATTAGCAATACTTTTTGTATCTGTTCCAAATGCACCTGTCAACGAAAACTGAGGATACATGGCTGCCGTCGCCACGTTGAATTGCTCATGCGAAGCCCGCAAAGCATATTCAGCTGCTAACACGTCAGGACGGCGACGCAACATTTGCACCGGAATACCTATGTGTAAAGGTTCCGTATGAAAAAGCGTCAAATCGATACTATCCGAACGCACAATGGGTGATGGCGCTTTACCAAGCAATTCTGCCAGATAATTTTCCGTCGTTACAATGGATAAGTTAATTTGGGGCAAATAAACCGATGCGGAAGCCAGCTGTGCTTTCGCTTGCAGAACAGCCACTTCATTCACTTGAGCTGACTTCTTCATGCTTTGCACCATCGACAAGTACTTCGTGTAGTTTTCAATACTTTGCATCGTAACCTGCTTTTGTTTATCCAACAAAACCAATTGATAATAAGCGGATGCCACGTTTGAAATCAACTGTGTTCGGGTAGCTTCCACCGTGGCTTTTTGCTGAAGCATTGTTGCCAGTTGTGCCTTTTTAGCGCTATTTAATTTACCCCATACATCCAACTCCCAACCAGCTGTTAATCCCAAATTTAAGTCCGTAATAGGTACCGTTAAGGGAACGGCTGAATTACCATATTTTGAAACATTAGACAAAGAACCATTTAAGCCCAAATTCAACGTGGGTAAAAAGGCCGCTTCGCTTTGTTTATAATATTGAGAAGCCTGAGACAACCGATTAATAGCTAAACGCACTGAGAGGTTACTGTCTAAAGCTTGTTTAATCAATTGTTGCAAATAGGGATCTGAATAAAAGTCATGCCAATTGATGTTGGCAATGGATGTCGTATCAACCGTCACGCTATCACGATACAATCCTTTCGTCATCACACCCATATTGGTTTTGAAAGGCTTCACGACACAACCTGCCACCAAAGTCACCAACACAATGGGCAGAATGATTCTTTTTATCTTTAATGTCTCCATGTTCTATTTCTGATTTTCTCGTCTAACGTTTGGAAAATAACATACATTGTCGGAATAACGAAAATACCGAAGGCCGTTCCGATCAACATACCACCCGCAGCAGCCACACCAATTGAGTTATTGCCTGCCCGACCCGCTCCATGCTCTAAGACCAAAGGTAACATAGCAAATATAAAGGCAAACGATGTCATCAGAATAGGTCGCAATCGCGCTCCAGCTCCATCAATGGCTGCTTGCACAATCGACATGCCACGTTCTCGTCGTTGTCGGGCAAACTCCACTATCAAAATCCCGTTCTTGGCCAATAACCCGATAAGCATGATTAATGCGACTTGCACATATATGTTGTTGGTGATGCCAAAAAGATGCACAAAGAAATAAACGCCAAACAAACCTACACTTAACGAAAGCATCACCGACCAGGGCAAGATATAACTCTCGTAGAGCGCACTCAAAATAAAATAAACAAACAAGAATGAGAGGAAGAAAATAAAAATAGCCTGACCTCCCGACTTGATCTCTTCACGCGACATACCTGAAAACTCGACACTATATCCTACCGGTAATGTTGCAGCAACCTGACGAATAGCATTAATGGCATCCCCTGAACTATATCCGGCTTTTTGTTTACCGGTAATGGTTGCTGCAGTAAACAAGTTATACCGTGTCAACGATTCCGGTTGATATACGCGTTTGAATGTCAATAAGGTAGTAATAGGTACCATGCTTCCCATACTATTACGAACCATGACATTAGAAAAAGAGTTCAAATCCGTTCTATCAGCAGGAGGCGTTTGAATCATGACCCGACAATATTTCGTGTAAAGATTGAAATCGGATATAAACATTCCCCCATAGTAAGCCTGAAGTGCTTCAAAAACATCATTTAGAGAAACCCCTTCCATTTTGCATTTTTCTACTTGTATATCAAATTGATATTGAGGAAAATTAACATTAAATGAAGTAGTTGCATAATCAATTTCAGGGCGGTCGGATAATGCTTTGATAAACTGTTGTTCTACTTTATTAAACGTGTAGATATCACCTCCTGTCTTATCCTCCAATTGCATTTCGAAACCATCGGAAGAACCAAATCCCCGAATAGCCGGCGGAGCAAAAAAGATAATCTTTCCTCCTTTAATGCGGGATACTTTTTTATTCAATGTATTGATCACATCCGTCACCGTTGTATCGCCCCGTTGGTCCCATTTTTTTAATGAACACGTCACCATGCCGTGTGAACTTCCGGCAATGCCTGTCAACATACTTTGTCCGGATATGACTAATCTGGCATCAATAATTGGCATCGATTGCATCACATTATCCAACTGTTGCATCACATTTTGCGTTCGCTCAAGGGAAGCTCCCGGAGGCAATGTAATGTCAGCGCTGATGATTCCCTGATCTTCATTTGGAACAAATGCCGTCGGAGTGATCTTGATCATGCCATAAGCACCCAAAGCAAACAATAAAACGACAAGAGCCGGTATCCATCGATGAGTAGTCGTGAAAAAGCCCAAAGCCTTTTTATACTTTAATGTAGATACTTCAAAAGCAATATTAAAATTCCCATGCAGCCGCGTTAAGAAGTTGCTTTTCTGTGCTTCTTTATCATGTCGTCGTACCAACAATGTACAAAGTACAGGGCTTAACGTCAAAGCATTCAGTGCAGAAAGAAAGATTGCTGAAGCCAATGTCAAACCGAATTGGCGATAAAAAACACCACTTGTACCACTTAAAAAGCTCACCGGAATAAATACGGAGGCCATGACCAATGTGATAGAAATAATCGCAATAGTTATTTCATCCATAGCTTTTGAGGTTGCATCAAAAGTAGAAAGCGTCGGATCATTATCCAGTTTTGCATGCACAGCCTCCACAACCACAATGGCATCATCCACCACAATACCTATGGCTAACACCAAAGCAAACATGGTAAATATATTGAGCGAAAAGCCAAAGATATTGAGAAAGAAAAAGGCGCCAACTATCGCTACAATGGACGAAATGGCGGGAATCAATGTTGTACGCAAATCCTGCAAAAACAAAAAGACCACAAAAAACACCAGCAAAAAGGCTTCAAACAACGTTGTTTTTACTTTGTTGATGGATGCTTCAAGAAATTTATTGGCATCATTAGGAATAGCATACTTCACACCCGGAGGAAACGATTGTGAAGCATCGTTTAAAGTCGCTTTTAAGCGATTTACCACATCACGAGCATTAGAACCCGCCATTTGATAAACCGACATCCCTACCCCGGGCTTTCCGTTCGCTAAAGTAGTCACCGAATAATCAAAAGCACCTAACTCAACCTTAGCTACATCTTTTACGCGCAAGATTTGTCCTCCCGGCAAGGCCTTGATAACTATATTTTCATAATCAGGTACTTGTGTAAATTTACCTTTATAAGTAAGTGTGTATTGAAAAGGCTGATTACCATTCAAGCCTAACTGTCCGGGAGCAGCATCAACATTTTGCTCCTGAATAGCGCTGATCACATCGTTTGGTTCTAAATTGAACGAAGCCATTTTTGTGGGATCAAGCCAAATACGCATGGAATAAGTATGTGCACCGAAAATATTCACTTGTGCCACCCCTTGAATTCGTTCTAATTGAGGAGCTATATTTATTCGCGCATAGTTTTCCAGGAACGTTACATCAAATTTAGGATTATCACTATACAAAGAAGCAGTCAACAACTGATTATCCAACATTTTGCGGGTCGTCACCCCATATTGAGACACTGCGGAAGGTAACTGACTTAATGCAGAAGACACCCTGTTTTGAACGTTGACCTGTGCCATATTAGGGTCTGTCTTACTATCAAAATAGATTTTAATTGAAGCAGTACCGTTGTTGCTTGCTGTTGAAACCATGTAAGTCATTCCTTCCACTCCGTTGATTTGCTCTTCCAACGGAGCAATCACGCTGCGAAGAATGGTTTGTGCGTTTGCTCCGGAATAAGTAGCCGAAACAGATACCATTGGAGGCGCTATGCTCGGAAACTGCTCGACAGGCAACGAAATATATCCCAAAATGCCAATGATGCAGATAAGAATAGAAATCACCGTTGCCAACACTGGTCGGCGTAAGAATGTTTGTATCATGTAAATTTATACAATAAAAGATGAATAACCTAACGAGCCATTATGGGAGTAATTTTCATCCCGTCTTTCAATTGATTAATGCCTTCCACGACAACAATAGCACCATCTTGCAACCCATCCTTCACCACATAGTTATCACCGGCAGAAGCTCCTATTGTAATATTTGTTGCGTGCACCGTGTTTTGTTGATCAACCGTATAAATCATTTTTTGATTCTGAATATCAAACGTGGCTTTCTGAGGCACTAATAACATATGCTGATAGTAAGTTGGCAAGCGTAACGTACCACTGCTTCCTGTTCGTAACAGTTCTTTCGGATTCGGGAAAATAGCTTTCACCAATAGCGCCCCAGTGGTTGGATCTACCAACCCGCTTCCCAATGCTATCTTCCCCTTATAAGGATAGGTCGACCCATCTGCTAAAATCAATTCGGCAGGAGGTAATCGCATCACCTTTTGTTGTAAAGTACCTTTTAAGGTATCGGCAATAGCAAGTAATTTCTTCTCGTCAAATGAAAAATAGGCAAACATATTGCCATTAGACGAAACAGTAGTAATCGGTGACGTTGCACCTACTGACACCAAACTCCCTTCTCTTAAGGTAATCTGCCCTACCACACCCGTCACCGGACTTGTGATTAATGTGTACCCTAAATTGATTCTGGCATTCTCATACGCTGCCTTTGCTGCAACTAAATTACTTTTGTCTGTTTCAAGTTGATAAGGACTGATAATGCCCTGTTGAACCAATGGAGTCACTTTTTTTACTTCCAGGCTTGCATTGTCGTAAGCCGCTTTGGCACTTCGCAATGCTTGCATATAATCATTATCCTGAATCTTCAAAATCGGTTGACCCTTACGTACATGACCACCCTCAGCCACATATAAACGAGCAATATAACCAGTGGCACGCGAATAAATTGTGACCACATTCTCGCTTTCAAGTTGCGTTGCATAACTGGTATAAACCGTTGCATCGCCATAATGCACAACCATCGCCTGAAAACGTGCTGGCATCTTCTTCTCCTTGTGAGAAGAAGTGCAAGCTCCCAGCCCCACAATAAGAAATAAAACAAACAAAGAACGTAGTCTTAGAAATGACAAAGACTTTCTCATACGATTAAAATTAAAGAAGAGTAAAGAATAAGAAGTAATAATATTTTCGAAAGTAAGCATGCAGTAACTTGCTCAGCTTCTCGTCAATGAGGATGTTTTGTTGTAACACAAAAATAGTAGTCCCACCGGGAATCGAACCCAGACCAACAGAACCGGAATCTGCCATTCTATCCATTAAACTATAGGACCATTTGCTCATGCAAAAATAGTTTATTTTTCGTTAGCATGTATAATAACAAAGCACCTTTCGCAAAAGAATCTTGCAAAGGCAAAACAGTAACAAGCTAACATACTGTTTCTAAATTACCAACGATAAATGTTACGCGGGTTTAATGCTATGTAAGACAAAATCGATAATAGCATCCTTGCGTTGTTCGATATAGACTTTATATTCATCATTATCCCAATCAAACAACGATTTATTCAACGATTTGTTGATGAACACCGAGGAATTAAGAGAAAAAATATGGATAAGGAGATCCTGAGGATTCACAGCACGAATTTCACCCTTTATAATGGCCATTTGCGTGACTTCTTCAAAATGAGTACGTAATGGCGCAGTCAAAGAAACAATTCTACGCTTTAGAAAATCCAACCGTTCCTTATTGACAAAAAATTCATTCAACAGGAAAAAAGGCATTTGTGGATTATCTAAAAAGAGATCAAAATAGTCGCTAATCATCTTTTCAATGCGTTCCGCATAAGGAACATCTAATGAAAGAATGACATCAAAAGAAGATAAAATTATTTTCAAACGCGACACAAAAATTGTCTCGAAAAGATTCTCCTTCGTTCGAAAATAATAATGTATCAAAGCATGGTTAACATTCGCGCGACGCGCAATTTCGGTCGTTTTGGCTAAACTAAATCCTTTTTCAAGAAAAACTGATTCGGCAGCTTCTAAAATTCGTTGTTCCGTGTTATTTGACTTCATGCTTAATTAATTTATGAAACATCAAGATGTTATGTAAATAAATGATTGAATGATTCTGATAAACTTGATACTTAAATAGTTAAATGAATGCAGATATATCCCCTTACTTTTCCGGTTACATGAACGTTGCATGAAAGACAACAAATATTTCTTACGCACTCGTTTCATGATCCGACATTCATGTATTTTCTTTTAGACTTAAACCATGAAGAAAAGTTTAAATGCATGCTCTTATTTTTGTTTATTTTTCTTGTTTAATATAGTTATTGGTTGATTGACAATATAAAAAACGCATGAATTTATTCTCAATTTTATATGATGAATGAATTCAACGATGATGGATCTATGAAATATTTCCTTTAATTGACAATGCTCTCAAATTCATTCCTCTTCATTTCTCTATGTCCAATTCAACTACAAATATAAAGCACATTCCTGACAAGAAAATACATACTCTGCATTATTTTTTTAGAATCACGCAATTTATTTTTACAAGATATGCCACAAAGCAAAGTAATGACTTATTGCTAACAAAAAAACCACCTCGTTTCACAACAAAGTGGTTTACATTGGAATATTAAGAAACGTGAATGCACTAATTATTTATGAGCAGAACATTCAGTGTCATCTACCTGAAACAATAATTTAATGGCTTGTTCATAGTAAATTATTTTGCACTTCGGCTCTCCTCTTCACTCGACGCAGTGGTGCGATTGGCTCTTGTCTTAAAATTGTCTTTCCCAAAACGATAAGAGAACGAGAGATTCAATCTACGACTATCCCAATGGTTGATTGCCGTCATATTAATATCCCCGTATTTGACAATGGCGGTTCCATGATTGGTATTAAACAAATCATCAACGGAAAGTTTCAAGGTGGCTTTGTTGTTCATCAACCGTTTCTGAATGCCTAAATTAATCTGATGTTGTTCCAGTATAATGAAGTTTCCCCACAGCTGTGTCGATTGATATTGTCCGCTCAGTTCCAGACTCCAATCTTTGGGTAATGTGAAAGTGTTCGACATATTACCGCTGTAACTCCAGCGGGTAAAGGTGGTTGCTCCTGCTACTTCGGATACTACCCGTTTATACATGCCTATCACCGTTGCATTAAAATGCCACCATTTCGTGATATCAAGTTGTGCTGTCTCGGAAGCATTGAAATCAATCGACTTGCTAAGGTTTTGATCTGTTTGATAAACCACATTCGTTTGATCGTTTTGTTGCAACACTTGCGTAAACAAATCACGGGTGTAATCATATCCAATTGAACTGATCCAATTCCCTTTATATGTGTAGTTAAGCCCTAACGCATGCGTAAATTGAGGCTTCAAAAAAGGATTACCTTGTTGGTAAGTATAAGGATCTACCATCCATAAAAAAGGATTCAACATGTCGTAACTTGGACGGCCGATGCGATAACTATAAGAAAGACCCAATTGATTATTTTGATTAAAAGCCTGTTGTAAAAACAAAGATGGAAACAAATTGGTATAGTGTGTATAGTCAGTCTGATTCATTGATTCCGAGTTGCCTTTCGAATTGGTGTTCTCTACACGAAGCCCTAACTGTACAGAAGTCTTGCCAAACTGCCCATGACCGCTGACATAAGCTGCATTGATATTTTCGTTATAAATAAACCGGTCATGTTGTTGTAACCCACTGTTCCAGATAATACCCGTTGGGTCGTTTACATCCATATTGTTACTCGCGTCATTAGTCACAAAACTGGTCTTGACACCCGACTCGATTGTTATCTTTTTATTGATGGGATATACGTAGTCGGCTTTAGCTGTCAGGATATCAATAGTACTCTTTTGTAAACCCACCATACTAAAATCACGGTTTAAATCCACTCCTGCAGCATTAAAATAACTACTGCTTTCAGTATTGACGGAATTGTATAAATATTGGGCATAATCAGCATCAATGGTCAGCGACTGTCCCGTGGTATCAATATCCCATTTGTAATTCGCATTGTAGGTGTAGTTTTGCCAACGATCACTTGACCACAAATTAGTGTTCAGAACTGAATCCAATTGATGGTTGGTATTTAAGAAAGCATCTTGTGTATTACCAACAGAATTATTAAAGCCTGTCGATCCACGAAACATCACACTAAATACCTGGTTTTTAGTTATGTTGTAATCTGCACCGATCTTAAAGTTATTTGCATTGCCGTGGTATCGGTGGAATGAATTGACTTGCTGGTAAGCACCTTGATTACTGCCGGTCATATACTGACGTAAAACATTCAATGTGTTCCAACCTCTCCATTCATAGAAGGAATAGTTGCCATAGAGATTGAACTTCCCTGTGTGCATACTCAAATCTATACCTCCGTTTTCTCCCAGCTTACTGCCAAGACCTAACCCGCCAAATACATTGCCATTGAAACCAGGTGCTGTATTATGCTTAGTCTTGATGTTGATAATTCCCGAGTTGCCTTCTGCATCATAACGTGCCGACGGATGCTCGATAATCTCGATTCGTTCCACATTTTTCCCTTGCATGCCCTTAAGCAAATTAGCCAACTGATCGGCGGAAAGATAGGTCGGCTTATCGTCAATCATCACGATCACCCCTTGTTTCCCTTTTAGACTGATATTATCATTGTTATCAACCGAAACTCCAGGCAACTGTTTCAAAATATCAAATACATTATCCGAAGCCGATGTGATGGATGCATCAGGATTAATCACCATCTTATCTGCCTTCTGTTCTATAAACTTACGGCGTGCCGTCACGGTAGCTTCCGACAACTGCTGCGTCGATTCGTTCAGCACGATTTGCTTGTCAACCACCAGATGATTCTTGACAGCTAAAGCAAAAACTTCCGTTTCCACCTTTTGGTAACCCACCATGCTGACCGCTAATTTGTACTCGCCTACCGGCACTCTCTCAATCACGAATTCGCCCTTTTCGTTACTCACGCTGCCAGTCACCAACTTATTAGTCCTGGCATTCAACAAAGCCGCCGTGGCATACTCAACAGGATGTTTTGCCTGATCGATGATGCGCCCTTTCACGATACCCAGCGATGCCGCTGAACTAATCCATACACTTGTCATGAACACTGCCATTATTAAAAACCCATAGTGCACTTTGCTAAAAATCGTTGTTCTCATAAAAATGATTTGTTTCTGAAAAAAAATAAAGGATATATACTGGAGAACCGGTTTCTCTCTTTTTTTGAAGCTTTATCCGTTAAATATTTAGACGTAATGAACCCGAATAATATAACATACAAAAGAGTTTATTTTACATCTCCCAAAGCTTCATCTGTTAGACGTAATGAGTTTGACAATTGGATGAGTTTAGTGAAAAATATATCGAAAAAAAAAACAGTCCTACATCACATTTATTATTGATAAACAATATATTATGAAAGAATAAATTATTTGACAATACGTAGCAGATTGCAAATAGTAGATTTTTACTAATGAGAAGAAAGGCATTTGAGAACAATAAAAATAAAAGATCTGACACAAGCTTATCGCATTTTCGGCACAAGATGTCCTTCGGTAACTAAAGAATAAATTGTACCTTTGCAATAGCCTGTCAACCTTTATGGCAGAGCATTAAGACAAAAAACCATGAGTCTGATTCGAGTGATTCTTGCCATATTTTTCCCTCCTCTGGCTGTGCTCGATAAGGGTTGCGGCAGTGTGTTAATTGTGATTCTTCTAACATTGTGCGGTTGGGTACCGGGCGTCATCGCTGCTTTAGTAATCCTGAATAAAAATTAAAACAATTATAGCAACAGCTAAAAACCTTACGAAGATTGAAGGGCGCATTAAATACATTAGATTAGAAATGTCTTTTTTTTTACACAATGGAAGGAAGGAACAAAATGATTCTCGGGAGTAATTGAAAAGCGACTTCCTATTTGATGATTTTGAGTCATCGGATGAGGAAGAATAACAGCTCGTATGATTAACACAGTTACTATGAAAAAAGATACGTTTCGCATAAAAAGAAACACATGAAAAGTTGCACGGTAAAAATATAATTGTGACCTTTGAAGCGGAAATAATTAAAGTGATCGTTTCTAATTCCATGGATACCTGTAAGTCGCTTCATGACTTCGTTATAAAATGAAATAGCAACCGAAATAGTCTTTCTACCAAAGCATTATACGACAAAAAAGAGATGAAACAATTGAAAAAAATAGTTGAAACCATTCATGAGAGAGGATTGTTATTTGTATTCAAAAGGCGATTGTCCAAGATAGGTGGGAGGAGAATCCATAAATTTGGCTATCTGAAACGATTATTTGCCGATAAAACCGGATTAGAGGTTGGTGGCCCAAGCAATGTTTTTCGGGACAAAGAATTCATTCCTCTCTATAAAGTGGTGAAAGAGCTTGATGGCTGCAATTTCTCAACAAACACACTTTGGGAAGGCAGCTTGAAAAACGGAGCTGCATATCATTTCTATCCTACCAAACATGGAGTACAATATGTTTCAGAGGCAACCAATTTAAGCCTTATCCCCGATTCAAGGTACGACTTTGTTATATCGTCCAATTGTTTGGAGCACGTTGCCAATCCCTTAAAAGCCATCGAGGAGTGGATCAGAGTGATTAAAAAAGAGGGATTGCTCCTTCTCATTGTACCCAATAAAGATTTTTGCTTTGACCACAATCGTTCTGTGACGACCTTCGCTCATTTATTGAATGATTTTCAACATAATACGCAAGAAGACGATCTCACTCATTTGGACGAAATTGTTGCATTACATGATTTGACAATGGATCCGCCTGCAGGAAACATAGACCAATTCAGAGCAAGGTCACTTAAGAATTTTGACAACAGGGCATTGCATCAACATGTGTTTGATACATCTGTTCTGAAAGAGATATTCAGTTATTTCAGGTTGGAAATCTTACTGACTCATGCAGGTCGGGATTATACCATTTTGGGAAAGAAACTCTTTGACTGACATAGTGAGATGCAAACAAGATAATGACAATCATGATTTCTGAGATTCTGGTGGATACAAAAGCTACAAGTGCCAGCTTATGATCCTTATCAAATAATAGGTTCTTTTGCTGATCATTAATTTTAATAACAATATGGAGAAGACAAGATGCCCGTGGGCAGCTAATAACGAATGGAATCAAATATACCATGACACAGAATGGGGAGTTCCGCTTCATGATGATACAAAGTTATTCGAGTTTCTCATTCTGGATGCTTTTCAGGCTGGGCTGAGCTGGCTAACCATCTTGAAAAAGCGGGAGAATTTCAGGAAAGCTTTCGATAATTTCGATGCCAATATCATTGCCACTTATTCTGAAGATAAAATACAGGAATTGATGCAGGATAGCGGGATTATCAGAAACCAATTGAAAATAAGGGCAACCATCATCAATGCACAGGCATTTCTACGTTTGCAAAAAGAATATGGAAGTTTCGACAAATACATCTGGCAATTTACAAATCATCAACCCATTGTCAATAAATGGCATGATCATACACATGTTCCGGTAAGCACAAAAGAATCAGACGCTATGAGCAAATCGCTGAAAAAGGATGGGTTTAAGTTTGTGGGCACTACTATTTGCTATGCATTTATGCAAGCCGCCGGTATGATGAATGATCACACGGTGAGTTGTTTCAGGTATAATGAAGTTCAACAATATACACATCAGGATTAAGACCATATTATGACAACAAAACATTTCCTTATTATCATTCTATGCACCTTGTTTAGCGTTGGTAACGCGCAAAACAAGTTAGTGCCGTTTAATAGCCCAAACCTTTCCTATGAAGGTAGAGTTTTAGACCGTTCAAATGCAGCAGAACTGGCATGGTCGGGCACAACAGTGAGTATTCAGTTCAAAGGCAAAAGCATGTCTGCACTGATGCAAGATCTGGACACTGCTAACTATTACAATGTAATCATTGACGGAAAAGTTGCTTTTAAACTTCATCCGGATACCACCAAACACAGTTATATACTGGCTTCAGGACTGAAGTATGGCACACACAACGTTGAACTGTTCAAACGAACAGAATGGGATAAAGGTAAAACATTGTTCTATGGCTTTGAAATCTCGGGAAACACCCGCTTATTGCCTCCTCCCACTCCCATGAAACGGAAAATAGAGTTTTACGGCAACTCCATTACCTGTGGCTATGCCGACGAAGACAGTCATGGTAACAGCTCTCCATTTGGGTACTGTGAAGACAATTATGTTACATACGCGGCCATCACAGCCAGGCATTTTCATGCACAATACAGTTGCATTTCAAAAAGCGGTATCGGTATCATGGTCAGTTGGTTTCCGCTCATTATGCCTGAAATATATGATCGTTTAGACCCGACAGACTCAACCAGCAAATGGAATTTCGCGAACTACAGACCCGATGTAGTAGTGATTAATCTCTTTCAGAATGATTCATGGATCGTGAATTTGCCCGACAATGCACAATTCAAATATCGGTTTGGTACTAAGAAACCGGATGCCTCGTTTATTATTACAGCCTATAAAAACTTTGTAGCATCCATACGCAACAAATATCCTCATGCATCTATTATATGTGTGTTAGGCAATATGGATGCCACCAGGGCAGGATCTCCATGGCCCGGTTATGTGGAAAAAGCCGTCCAACAATTGAATGATTCCAAAATATACACTCATTTCTTCCCCTATAAAAACACAGGAGGTCATCCGGATGTAGCCGAACAAAAAGCCATGGCAACAAGTCTCATTGCCTTTATTGAAAAACACATTCAATGGTAGACTAACAATCATGGGTCTTAAGAAAACAAATGCAGCAAGAATTCTCGATAAGCTGAAAATCACGTATGAGTTAATAGCTTATCCGGTTGATGAGAATGATCTCAGTGCAGTACATGTTGCACAACTTACAGGAATACCTGTTGAACAGCTGTTTAAGACCATCGTGTTACGTGGCGACAAAACAGGACTCTTTGTGTGTATTGTTCCGGGAGATGAAGAGGTCAATTTGAAACATGTGGCTTCCCTTTCGGGAAACAAAAAAGCAGATCCCGTCAGCGTAAAAGAGCTTTTACCTCTGACGGGATACATTCGCGGAGGTTGTTCTCCAATCGGCATGAAGAAAGTCTACCCTACTTTTCTTCACAACAGTGCGTTGAGTTTTCCATTAATCTATATCAGTGCAGGAGAGCGGGGATTACAACTCAGGCTTTCTCCCGATGATCTACAACAGGCCATTCAACTGACAGTAGAATCACTCGTGTAAACTTGCTATGAACACGTGATTATCTTGCAGTCAACGCGCAGGGTAATTTTGCTTGTACACGTTTTCCGGTGAGAGGTTGCACGGCATCAACATAGATGACATAAACACCTGCATTGGCGATTTTGCCTGTATCCGTAAGCCCATTCCACGAAAGAACACCCTGAGTGCCCAGTAAAGCATTGTTCGTAAGTTGTTTGACACGCCTTCCAATGGCATCATAAACTGTTATTGTAGCAGAATATCCAACATCGGGCATAGCATAATGCATCCACAACAAATCATCCAATCCGTCATTATCCGGCGTAAAAAAATCCTTCTCCGTCCAAAAACATTTCCGAACAACATCAGTTGAAGCAAAACTCATATATTGCGAATTACGATAACCCGGTGTAGCATATCCGACTTCTGTACTTGCCGAGTGCCAATTATCAGGTGAATTACTATCTCCATCCGGTGAGATTCTCTCAAACGAAACACCCGTTGGATCTTGAATCATCGGATCATGCTGAGATTCGTTATACCCTACAGAGTCAATTACCATCCCGGCACGATTGATAAGCACAACATTACCGGCAGCGTTGGGTAATGAAGGAAAGCTTTTCATCTCTAAGAAAGAGGCAGAATCCGGACACACATATTGAGTACAAACTCCTGATTTAGAAGTAGTAAGTGCCACATATTTCCCGGGAAATAACTGATAACCCACGTTAGAAACAGGATACCCCACATCGTAACCGCCTGTCGATTTAACCCGATTGATCCACAAAGCACCTAAATCAATGATTTTCTGTGACCGATTGTACAGCTCTACAAATGAAACACCGGAAGGCTTTGGATGTGACAATATTTCATTAATCACCACATCCATGCGTTTGCATGAATCAGGTAATCCAAAGCTTATTGATTGCGATAAATCATGTTGATTCAAATCATGTAAATGAGTCGCAGTAACAGTATACATCGTTCCATGCTGCAGGGCTCCTGATACTAACATGCTAACCCATTGCCCTTTAGGAAAATCCGTTTGCAGGATTGTTGCCGACAATCCATTAGAAAACGAATAAGCTGAAGCCTTATTCAGATCGTTGATCAGCATTGACTTATTAAATGAAAGCGTCAACGTATCCGGTTGTATTACTGATGCTGACACAATTGAAGGTGCAAGCGTGTCGGGACAAACACCACTAACAGAATTTATTTTATCCGGCGTGCCACCCGAAACATCATTGGAAGCCGTCCAATTGAGCATATCGCCATTTAGATTTGAAGGGTCGACACACTCGAGCGACCAACCGCCGCTTTGTTTGAAATCATCACCATACCATGTATCAGAATAATTCACAAAAGCGATTAATGAATCCTGATCGTTTGACAATGAAAGCAACTGGCCACCTTTCGCCAAAGAAGGAAAGTTATTCATCACAGCAACATTCCCATACTTGGCAAAATAAGAGGCCGCTTTAGGGTCACACAAAATAATAACCCCATTGGATACCAGTTGACCATCATTAATTGAATAACTTTTAGATCCATACATTAATTTCCAATTTTTGAGTTGAATGGGAAAGTTACATCGATTGTACAGCTCAATATATTGTGATGCAGATAATCCAACCGGAGGATTGGGATTGACCATTAGTTCATTGAAAATCAAATCACCAAACGACGTATTACAACCATTAAATGGTAATATTTTGCCGGTCACTGTGAAATCATCAAAAAAGTATTTAGCAGTATTGGTTGAAGAGTATTTGCAAAAAATTCCTGAATAGGCACTCTGCAATAACTCATTATCATTAACTTTACCTTCCAACACAAAATCTGTTTCTGCAGGTAATTTTGAAAAAAGAGCCCAATTACCTAAACTATCCCGAGTCACTTTAATGGTAATCTCAGTTAGACTTCCGGTTGTTGGTAAACGTTGAGCAGAACTATTTACCAGTTTTATTTTAGTGGTTCCTTGCTGTCGATAAAGCGCCACTTCCTTGTTTGTATTACCAATCATTACATAATATCCGTTTAACGAGGATAATAAATCAGCATTATCAGATACTAAATAATAGTCGACATAATTTGCGCTCGTCAAAAGCAAAGCGGCTTTCAGGTTAAATTGCCACGAAGCATTATTTATAGCTTGTGAAGGCGTCGACAAATAAGCGCTTGAAGTTGTGGCAGGTGCATTCAATTGCAATTGGTTAGCCGAGTTTACTATGAATTTATCAACAGAACCGGACCAGGATGGATTTTGTGAGAAGTCTCCATCCGAAAACGAATCCACATATTGAGCATGTAATATAAAAGGAGCAAAAAGTAACAAAACAGAGATAATCTTCTTCATAGTAATAGCAATATCAATAAAATGGCGTAATTTTGCAACAGTTTTCTATTCATTGTACCACAATACAATGAAAAAAACAGCATAAAAGTACAATAAGTTTTTTAATTTCACAACATTTCCAAAAATGAGAGTAGCTATTGTAGGTACCAGTGGTGCTGTAGGGCAAGAATTCCTCAAAGTGCTCGAGGAGAGATCATTTCCAATTGATGAACTTCTTTTATTTGGTTCATCACGTAGTGCAGGAAGCATTTATTCCTTCAAGGGGGAAAAAATAACCGTCAAAGAATTAAAACACAATGATGATTTTAAGGGCGTTCATATCGCTTTTACATCAGCAGGAGCTGGTATATCGAAAGAATTCGCAGAAACCATTACAAAATACGGTGCAGTAATGATTGATAATTCAAGCGCTTTTCGGATGGATCAAGATGTTCCTTTAGTAGTTCCTGAAGTAAATGCTGTCGATGCAAAAATACGTCCACGCAACATTATTGCTAATCCTAATTGCACTACAATTCAATTAGTAGTTGCTCTGAAACCTCTTAACGACATTTCACCAATACAACGCATTCATGTGGCAACATATCAAGCTGCCAGTGGAGCCGGAGCTGCTGCAATGGATGAATTAATAGAACAATACAAACAAGCATTGAACGGAGAACCTGTTGTTGTGTCTAAATTTGCCTATCAATTGGCATTTAACATGATTCCTCAAGTAGATGTTTTTACTGAAAATGGCTATACAAAGGAAGAGATGAAGATGTATAACGAAACACGAAAGATCATGCACTCACAGGCTGAAGTCAGTGCAACATGTGTTAGAGTTCCATCATTACGCGCCCATTCCGAAGCGATTTGGATTGAAACGAAAAATTCAATCTCCGTTGAACAAGCTAAAACAGCTTTTACTCAAGCAGAAGGTGTTGTAGTAAAAGATAATCCAAGTGAAAAAGTCTATCCGATGCCACTCTTTCTTTCAGGGAAAGATCCAGTTTTCGTTGGACGTATTCGTAAAGATCTTTCTAATCCTAATGGATTGACTTTTTGGTCTGTAAGCGATCAAATCCGCAAAGGAGCTGCCTTAAATGCAGTTCAGATTGCTGAATATCTAATTCATGAGAATGCATTGTAATCTGCATTTGTTTGGTGAGAGTAATTGTTTGCCTACCACTCAATAAAACTCATTTTTATTACTTGATATGAATGCATTATTGATCTATTCGGGAGGAATGGACAGCACCACACTTTTATACCAATATCACAAAGATATTCGGGTTGCAGTTTCTTTCCACTATGGTTCGAAACACAATGACCGTGAGATTTCTTTTGCCGAAATGAACTGTAAGCATTTGGGAATAGAGCATATAACGATTCATCTTGACTTTATGAATCGCTACTTCAAAAGCAATTTATTGAAAACCGGAGGCGAGATTCCGGAAGGTCATTATGCCGACGAAAACATGAAACAAACTATTGTTCCTTTTCGCAATGGTATTATGTTAAGCATTGCCGTCGGATTAGCTGAAAGCAGGGATCTGGATGCGGTACTTTTAGGAAATCACTTTGGCGATCACACTATTTATCCTGATTGTCGACGTTCATTTATCGATTTCTTTACTAATGCTGCTCGTGAAGGAACAGTAAAAGGAATACAAGTAATCTCTCCTTACTGTGATATTAGTAAACGAAACATTGCTTTAATCGGACAGTCACTTCAGGTTGACTTTGCAGCCACCTACTCCTGCTATAAGGGGGGCAAAAGGCATTGTGGAAAATGTGGTACTTGCGTTGAACGCAAAGAAGCGCTCGAAGGATTTGATCCAACCGAGTATGAGGCATAAACAAAACAACCCATTTTATTACTTCACAGTATTTCATGATGATGCATATCTCCATTGACACAATAGAAATCGGCATGTTGGTGTTAGGCCTTATCACAGGTATTCTATCAGGCTTTTTTGGCATTGGAGGGGGCGTCGTCATGGTTCCCACATTGATTGCCATATTCGGCTTCCCCATTCTTAATGCCAATGCTATTTCGTTAACTGCGATGTTGCTACCGGTAAGCTTTCTGGGAGTCGTAGCTTTTTACAAAGCTGGCTATATTGACATTAAAAATGCACTTTGGATTTCGGTTGGTTTAATGGGAGGTTCCTATTTTGGAGCCTTTTTTGCTGTCAATATCAACAACGCCCTTTTGACAAAGTTGTATGCAATTTTCTTACTATATATCAGTCTGGATTATTTAGATATTCTTTCTTATTTTAAGAAAAACAAAAAACAATCCAAAATTTCAGAAGCTGATCTTATCCCTAAAAATAAATCTGTTTGGGCGTTTATCTTATTAGGACTTCTCACGGGAATCTTAGCGGGAATGTTTGGAAAAGGAGGTGGCATTGTAATTGTGCCTGCATTAGTAAAAATTTTTCGCTATCATCCCAAAGCAGCAGCAGCCACATCATTAGCAGCACTTCAATTACCAGTAGGCCTTCCAAGTGTAATCGTCTATGCTCATTCAGGACATCTCAATTTTCTCTATGCTGGACTGATAGCTATCGGAATTGTTTTCGGAGCCTTTTTCGGATCAATCATTGCGGTCAAATTGCCTACCACTATTTTCAAAAAGGCCTTTGCAATTTTCCTTTTAGTAGTTGCATTCGATATTGTGTACAAATATTTATAACAAAAAAAGGCAGAAAAAAACAATACAATATTTTGTTCCTTCTACCCTTGTCACTATGAAATAACATGTAGTTATTTTATAAGTATCAAATAATAGTTTTTCTTCCCTTTTTGCACTAACAAATATTTGTTGTTTAATAGGTTATCTTCTGCTAAAATATGGTTGGTGTCTATCAGTTTTTCTTTGTTAATAGAAATACCACCACCTGTAGCTAACTTACGCATTTCTCCTTTTGAAGGAAAAATCGGACATCTTTTCACCAACAAATCAATAGCTTTAATACCTTCTGAAAAATCAGAACGCGAAACTTCAAATTTAGGAACGCCGTCAAAAATAGCCAATAAAGTATCTTCATTCAATTTTTTTAACTGGTCGGACGTGGAATCGCCAAATAAGATATTCGATGCTTCTACTGCACTTAAATAATCTTCTTCAGAGTGCACCATAACTGTCACTTCACGAGCCAAAGCCTTTTGTAATGGACGCAAATGAGGAGCATTTTGTTGTTGTTGCGTTAATGATGCAATCTCTTGTTGTGTAAGAAAAGTAAATATTTTGACGTACTTTTCAGCATCAGCATCACTAACATTAAGCCAAAATTGATAAAATTTATAAGGAGAGGTATAACGGCGATCCAACCATACATTACCAGATTCAGTTTTGCCAAACTTTCCACCATCAGCTTTTGTAATCAAAGGACAGGTCAGTGCATAAGCTTCTCCTCCTTCTTTTCGACGAATTAACTCAGTTCCAGTAGTGATGTTACCCCATTGATCGGAGCCACCCATCTGCAATATACATTTTTTGTGTTTATACAAATACAAAAAATCATACCCTTGTACCAATTGATATGTAAACTCCGTGAATGACATTCCTTCCGACGCTTCACTATTTAGACGTTTCTTGACGGAATCTTTGGCCATCATATAATTAACGGTGATATGTTTCCCAATATCACGAATGAATTCGAGAAAAGACATACCTTTCATCCAATCATAATTATTGACTAATTCAGCGGCATTAGGTGCATCAGAATCAAAATCAAGAAAGCGAGACAACTGTTGTTTAATAGATTTCTGATTATGACGTAATGTTTCTTCACTCAAAAAATTGCGTTCTTGTGATTTTCCCGATGGATCACCAATCATGCCTGTCGCGCCACCCACCAAAGCAATCGGTTTATGCCCACAACGTTGAAAATGTCTTAACATCATAACGCCCACCAAGTGGCCTATATGTAATGAGTCAGCTGTCGGGTCAATGCCCACGTAACCTACACCCATTGTCTTTTTGAGCATTTCATCAACACCAGGCATCATATCATGAATCATGCCTCTCCACTTTAACTCTTCAATAAAATTCATCGTATCATTTACATTAAAAAATTCGCATGCAAATTTCGCCATTTTCGCTAACACTCGCAAATCAATTAATATCCCCACACAACTCATTCATTAAAAAACCAACAACATGGATAAAACTACGTTGTTGGATTACATGAAAGCTACTTTGACAGATTCAAAAAAACATACTGTTCTTTTACAAATAAAAGAACGAACCAAAAGTAACGACTTCTTTTTTTATATTAACAGAGTCGAATATCAATTCAATTTATAAACAGAAAAGAAACCAAATCAAAAAAACATCAAACTCACAAAGATTTTTTCTTGCTTTTAGGTTTAGTTTTAAGTTTTGAATCTTCCTCTAAATCAGAAGTTATATTCTTACGCACTGTCTTTTTAGGGGATAATTCCTTTGTTAATAAAGGAATAACAATATTGGCAGTACCAATTTCATTACGCACAAAATAAGGTTCTAAACCAGCATAAAGTTCTCCGTTATCATACACTTCACACCAACAGTCATAAACACTATCGTAAAATTTAAATGACAATTCATTGAACGTTTCCGGTATCGATAATGTCAATTCTTTCGAACTACTAGAAAATGGCGTCGCATCTTTAATTTTCCATTTGTTAAAATTGCCAACAACACTCATTCCTGATGGATCAATAGTATCAGCCTTAAATAAGACTTTCCACATTACGCCTTCTTTTTTCCAAGAAATTTTCATACCCTTCTAAATTTGCAGTTAAATATTAAAAAATACAAATCATAGTAATTTAATTGTAATATACAGACTGTATACATGCAAAGATAGCATTTAATTTTTTAAGTTGCAAATCTTTAGCCTATTTTATCCTGAAAATAAAAAATTGTCGAGATTAACCATAAACAAAATATTTATCGTATTTTTGTACACTAAAGAAGAATCTCTTATTCAAGAGATAAGTTTAATGATTATTGTTGGTGTTGATACACTTAGGCTAAACTGCTTAAAGTAAAAAAATTATGTTTGATCTAGGAATCATTGGAGGAGGTCCTGCGGGATACACTGCTGCTGAACGCGGTGCAGCACATGGGTTAAAAGTAATCCTTTTTGAAGAAGGAGAGATTGGAGGCGTTTGCCTAAATGAAGGATGTGCACCAACAAAAGTTCTCCTTCAAAGCTCACATATACTAGAGACAATTAAACATGCTGACAAATATGGCGTGTTAACTCATGATGCAACTATCGATCTACAAAAGATCGTTCAAAGGAAAAATCATGTCGTGCGAAAAATGCAAGCAGGAGTAAGAGCAAAGTTAAAAAATGATCTTATTAATGTAATAGAAGGACATGCAACCATTAAAGGAAGACAAAGTGATTTACTTCTCATCGCATGCAATGAATCAATATATGAAGTCAATAACTTACTTATTGCAACAGGTGCCAGAGAATTTATACCACCAATTCCAGGCATTAATTCTCCAATGGTCGTTACGCATCGTGAATTGTTAAATTTAACTGAAGTTCCTAAAGATCTGGTCATTATTGGAGGTGGTTTTATTGGCATTGAATTTGCTGACTATTTCAATAACATAGGTACACATGTAAGCATCATCGAGCTAAAAGATACCATCTTAGATGGAATTGATCGAGAGCTTAGTAGTATGCTATTGAAAGAATATGAAAAAAGAGGCATTGCTTTTTATTTAAATGCACAGGTAACAAATATACAGGAAAACACTGTCAATTTTATTCAAGAAGAAGAAACAAAAAGTTTATTTGGAGACAAAATTTTAGTCTCGGTTGGTCGAATTCCAAACTTGGAAGGATTTGGTATTGAGCTTTTTGATATAGAATCATATCGAAAAGGAATACGAGTTAATAGTCAGATGCAAACCTCGGAACCCAATGTTTATGCTGCCGGAGACGTAACAGGATTTTCAAAGCTGGCACACGCTGCATATCGAGAAGCCGAAGTAGTAATAAATACGCTTAAAGGCATAAACGACCAAATGAATTTTCAATCCATACCCTGTTGCATTTATTCCCACCCTGAGATAGCAGCAGTCGGGTTGACAGAAGATGCACTAAAAATGGCATGGATGCCACACCGCATCGTGAAACTTCCAATGACTTATGCTGGTCGTTTTGAAATTGAAAACGAAGAATTTTCAGGTCTTTGCAAGCTAATCATTGGAGATAATGATGAAATTTTAGGAGTACACATTATTGGCAATATGGCAACGGAAATCATTACATCTGCAGCGATGGCAATTGATAACAAGTTAACAGCCAAACAATGGGCAAAAACCATTTTTCCACATCCGACTGTAAGTGAAATATTCCGTGAAGCACTTTATCGTGTCTAAATAAAGACATCCAACTTTCCTGCAATCCATATTGATTTTCATAGAAAGATTACATTGAAATCGATAAAAGAGTCAAGCGTTTTATCGGAGATAATTTCCTACTCATTTTCATGATTGAAGTCATTGATTTAAACAAAACATTTGAAGAAAATCATGTGCTAAAGCACATAAATGCGACATTCCTGCCAGGTAAAACTAATATGATCATAGGCAAAAGTGGATCAGGAAAAACGGTTTTACTGAAATGTATCATTGGACTTCATACCATTGACTCTGGTAAAATACTTTTTGACAATCTGAATTTACCTGACATGAGCATTAATGGCATAAAAAAATTACGTCAAAAAGTCGGGATGCTTTTTCAAGGATCAGCACTGTTTGATTCGCTCACTGTTTTACAGAATGTTCTTTTCCCCTTAGAAATGTTCTCTAAGTTAAGCAAATCTGAACAAATGCAACGAGCAAGATTTTGTTTGAAACGAGTTAACATCGAATCATCTTCTTTTTCATTATTTCCCTCAGAAATTAGTGGTGGAATGCAAAAACGTGTTGCGATAGCGCGTGCCATTTCTATGAATCCTCTTTATCTCTTTTGTGATGAACCAAATTCAGGTCTTGATCCTCAAACATCGTTGGTGATAGACCAACTCATTCATGAAATTACGCATGAGTTTAACATAACAACCATCATCAATTCGCACGATATGAATTCAGTGATGGAAATCGGTGAAAATATTATTTTTATTGATAAGGGGGAGAAATCTTGGCAGGGTACAAAAGAACAAATTTTTAATACTGGCAATAAAATAATGGATGATTTTGTGTTTGCCTCTAATCTATATAAAGAAATAAAGGCGTTTCATACAAAACCGCCTTTATTACATCCTCGAATCATAAATTAGTCTACATTTCCCATTCTTCAAATACTTAAAATCATCCCTATAATAATGGATATATTTGCCAATCAACAAATTGTGTGATTGACTATCATTTTATTCATCCTAGTTATATATCAATTTTGATATATTCGCAATATTAATTCATTCATTGAGGAATTTTATCAACTATATGACGACATACACAAGATTTATCTCAACTTTTTTGTGTAAAAAACAACTACCTTTGCCGCATAAAAAGAACGCCACCTTATTGACTTTATAATAATGATAATGAATGGGATAAAGACATATTTATCTGATTAAGAATAATAAATTCTCTTCAATCGTCATATAAAAAAGATATTTTTTTAACACAAGTGCTTTTTCGCTGCCTTGTTAGCCCAAACATTACAGAGCATGAATCCAATCACACTTTTTCTTTTTGTTGTTTTAATTGCTCTTGCTATCATGCCGATTATAGAAATAAAACACAAAAGTATACTTCTTATAATTACTGAACTATTCATTGTTATTTTTAGTAGCATATTTACCATTCAAGCATTAACAGGAAATACCACCCGTATTCTTCTTGTGGGAACGATAGTAACAGGCGTAGTTCCCATTGTAACTGATCCGTTAGCAGCATGGTTTATACTCATCATCAATTTTACCTTTTTTACAGGAGCAATTTATGGTGTTAATTACATGAAGGCATTTCATGCACAAAAAGCACAACTTTCGCTTCATTGGATCAGTTATTTGTTAACGCATATTTGTTTGTTAGCAGTTTGTGTTGTTCAAAATATGTTGGTTTTTTTGCTCGTTTGGGAAATTATGGCTATCAGTTCTTTTGTGATGGTAATCTTTGAAAGTGAGAAACCAAAAACTATTAAGGCTGGCATCAACTATTTAATCCAGTCTCACATCGGTGTTTTAATTTTAACCATTGCGTTTGGATGGGTATATATTAAATCCGGCTCATTCTTGTTTGATGCTATTCGAATATTTGCACATACAGTATCGGCATCAGAAAGTTTTGGGTTAATGCTGCTGTTTTTTACCGGTTTTGCATTTAAATCCGGATTTATTCCATTCCACACTTGGCTGCCTTATGCGCATCCAGCAGCGCCTGCACATGTTTCTGGCGTAATGTCAGGCGTATTGATTAAAATTGGTATTTATGGCATTTTACGCATGCTCTTTTTACTACCAACCAATTATGTGGCCATCGGTGTTGTTATTCTTGTTGTCTCTGTTATTACAGGTATTTATGGAGTGATGTTGGCAATCGTACAACACAACCTGAAAACTCTTTTGGCCTATCACAGCATTGAAAACATAGGAATCATAGGAATTGGCATTGGAGTAGGATGTTTGGGAATAGGCTCAGAAAATTTTCCAATGGCAGTGATTGGCTTTGCAGGAGCACTGTTACATACCTTAAACCACTCATTATTTAAGTCACTGCTTTTTTATGGAGCAGGCAACGTCTATCAAGCTACACATAGTGTAAATATTGAATCATTTGGAGGTTTAATAAAACGAATGCCACATACGGCATTTCTTTTTCTTATTGCTTCCTTAGCTATTTGCGGATTGCCTCCTTTTAACGGCTTTATTTCAGAGTTCCTGATTTATTCAGGTTTAATAAGCGGTTGGATTCATGGATCGTTTATTTATGTTTTTATGTCCGTTTTTGGAGTTTTCGGACTTTCGGTGATTGGTGGGTTGGCCATTCTTTGTTTTACCAAAGCATTTGGAACCATTTTTTTAGGGACACCCCGACATACATTCGATCATGAGATACACGAAAGCAATTGTATGGCCCTTATTCCAATGTATGTTATAGCTACATTGATTGTCGCAATTGGAATCTTTCCTTTCTATTTTGTGCAAGCATTATGGTTACCTATTCAACAATTTACAGGTAGTATGCCCAATGAAAATATGTTAGCTGTTTTAACCTCTTTGAATGTTGTGCAACAAATAGGAATAGCATCTCTCTATTTTATTGCTCTCGCAGGAGTGGTTTGGTTTATTCGAAAACAATTGACAAAAGACAGAGTAATTACATACAACGAAACATGGGGATGCGGCTATGTAGCTCCAAACCCAAAGATGCAATATACAGCAAGCTCATTTGTACGCACATATCGTAAATTGGCTGAGTCCATCCTCCAATTTCACAAATACAAAAAAGAGATTAAAGGCATTTTTCCTAACGAAGCATTCCAAACAATTCTTCCGTTAGATCGTATTGAAACCTATTTGATCAATGCCCCTTTAAAACGAATACGCTATTGGTTAAATCGTTTCTCTTTTTTACAAAACGGAAGTCTGCAGTTTTATATCTTATATGGATTACTGTTTATCATGGTCTTGATAACAATACCATTCATAGGGCACTTTTATCATTTCATGGTACATCTTTTAAATACGTTTTAATCATGATTAGTTTCCTTTTAATGATTATTGCAAGCCTTTTCATTTCAGGTATTATTGTTCAAACGAAAAGTATCACATCCGGACGAAAAGGTCCAGGCATCATGCAGCCGATGAAGGATATTGTGAAACTTTTAAAAAAAGGTTCCGTATATAGTAAAACTACTAGCTGGATATTTCAATTAGCACCTACCATCTATTTTTCATCGATTCTGATGGCCATGTCAATGCTTCCCTTAGGTGGAAGTCGTGGACTATTCTCATTTAATGGCGATTTTGTATTTTTTGCTTATATACTGGCTACCGGAAAGTTTTTCAATATCATTTCAGCATTAGATACCGGCAGCAGTTTTGAAGGCATGGGCGCAAGTCGTGAAGCATTATTTTCTATGTTGGCTGAACCTGCATTTTTTATTTTGATGGGATCGTTAGCGCTTTTAACGGGCTTCACTTCGTTTGATGCAATATTTCAATCTTTACATTTCGGATCATACATCACTTATGCTTTAGGAATCATTGCTACCTTTATTTTGCTAATGCTCACCATGATTGAAAACAGCAGAATGCCAGTTGATGATCCTAAAACACATTTAGAACTTACTATGATCCATGAAGCAATGATTTTAGACAACAGTGGGTTTGATCTGGGACTTATTTTTCAAGCAACAAATTTAAAATTTGTGTTATATGGCATGTTAATTGTGAATATGTTTATAGGTAATTTGCCTTTATATACTACAATACCGCTGTTTTTCGTCATTCAGATGGCATTTGGGATTTCAATCGGATTGATTGAATCATTTATTGCACGCTACAGAATGGGACACAATGCACAATTTGTATTAATATTATCGTCGTTATCGCTCTTGATTTTGTTTAGTGTCTTGTTGATTTCAAACAAATTTAATTCATAGTAAACAGATGACAACCATACTTTTAATCGTATTTATCATATCACTACTCTACTTTGCCATTGCAAATCGCTTGATGACTTATGTCAAGATATTGGCTTTGCAAGGTATATTACTGTTTGGTGTAGCTCTCATCGAACTAATAGAAATTAATGTCCTTAACTTAATATTTATCCTATTTGAAACCATTGTTGTGAAAACAATTGCCATTCCGCTCTTTATGCGATATATAATCAAGAAAAATAAGATTACACGCGAAGCAGAACCGTATGTATCTTATTTTGCATCTCTTATTTCCATCACATTGATCATTATCGCAACATTTATGATAGCTAATTATATTCATGACACCCATCTCAACAAAATCTATTTTATTGCAGCATTATCAGCTCTTTTTAGTGGACTATATTTCATCAGCACACGTCGAAAAATCATTACCCATGTAATATGTTATGTAGTAATTGAAAATGGCGTTTTCATTTTATCGTTGGCTGTAGGTCACAATATGCCTATGTTAGTCAATTTAGGTATTTTATTAGATGTTTTTGTCAGTATCTTTTTGTTAGGTATTTTCGTAAATAAAGTAGGAGATGTGATTGATGAAGGCGATGTTACGCAATTGAGCAAGATTAAAGATTAAATAGATAAATCGATGATTTTTTTCTACCTGGTAAGTTCTCTCATTTTTGCAAGCGCTTTGCTTATCAATCGCAATGCACTTATAAACAAATTGTTGGTACTTGGGTTTTTGGTTTTACAAATAAGCTATACTGTTTTCACGTTCATGCATCAAAACGTGGTGGAAGCAACTTACTTTATGCCCGATGCCTTAGCAGTTCTTATGACTGTAACGCTGACTATCATTGCAATTCCCACACTTCTGCATCGATACGATTACATGTACAAAGAGCAAGACACACCAAACAATCAAGGTCTTTATTATGGAGCCATGGTGATTTTTGTTATGGCATTAACAGCAGGGTATTTAGCTTCATATATCGCTGTGACATGGATATTTGTTGAAATTACTACTTTAAGCGCTTCTGTTTTAATTTTTCATAGACGCAACGCCGGGTCAATTGAAGCCACTTGGAAATATATATTTGTCTGTTCTATTAGTTTAGTATTTGTATTTATAGGAATTTTACTGTTAAGTTTGGCAATGGGTGATCAATACGGAGCGGGTATGCAGTATAATACGCTTATTCGATTGGCACCATCCTTTAATCCGTTTTGGCTGAAATTGGCCTTTATCTTCATATTTACCGGATATACTGTAAAATTGGGATTGATACCCATGTACACCGCAGGCATAGATGCTAAAGACAAAGCGCCGACACCAGCTGCTGCTCTTTTTTCGAGTGTTCTAATGAATCTGGGATTTGTAGGTATTTTTCGTATGTACCTTATCACTGCACATAGTTCGATTCTTGGATGGGTCAATACAATTATTCTTATTACTGCACTCCTTTCGGTTTTTATTGCTACAGTTTACATGATGAAAGTAAAAAACATAAAGCGCATGTTAGCTTATTCGAGCATTGAGCATATGGGAATTGTTATGATCGGCATTGGAGTTGGCGGTATAGGATATTATGCGGCAATTTTGCAATTGATTTTGCATTCATTTATGAAATCATCATTATTTCTTCAAGTCGGACATCTTTACAAAACGTTCAAAAGTAAAGAAATCTTTGCCATGGGGAATTATTTTAAATATAATACATCAGGAGGTATATTTCTATTATTAGCATTTTTCGGTATTACAGCAATTCCTCCTTCCGGGCTATTTATAAGTGAATTTTATATCATCATTGCTTTAGTTAAAGCACATGCTTTGATTATTTTAATTCCTCTATTATCATTATTGACCATAATTACCTGGGCATATGGAAAAAACATGTTCAAAATTTTATTTATCCCTTCTATGAATTTTGATAAAACGGGCATTGAAAAATCAAATCCATACGAAACACTCTCACACTACTTGCTGCTTGCCCTCGTAGTTTATTTGGGATTTTTTCCACCAACTACCTTTGTAGCATTAATTCAAACCACAATTCATTCATTACCGATTTGAGATGCATGCCATAACCATTAAAAATTATCAGCGAGTACCCTTCACATCAATACCAATATTACCGTACGAACAATTTGTACCGGTTATTTTAGAAGAGTTGATGATAAATAATTCGTGTCATTGCGTAAATTATTTTGGTTATGCTCACAATGGTAGAATCCAACTGATTTGTTGCATTGCGAACGATGAAGAGCATATTATTCACGTAACTTCAACCATCACAACTCATAGTGCAACACTTCAATCTCTAACTGCCCATCAACTTTCATTTCACTTTTTTGAAAGAGAAATTCACGAGCAATTTGGCATACAATTTATAGATCATCCGTGGCTAAAGCCTATTCGCTATGCGTTTAATCGTTCAAATCAACAACAAACAATTGCCAATTATCCATTTTATTCCATTGACAGTGAAGGACTCCATGAAGTAGGTGTCGGACCTATTCATGCAGGCATCATCGAACCAGGTCATTTTCGTTTTCTTTGCAATGGAGAACAGATTCTACATTTAGAAATACAATTGGGCTATCAACATCGTGGCATAGAACAACTTTTTTTGAATAAAACAATACTTTTGCAACGAGCTACATTGGTAGAAAATATTGCTGGAGACACGGTAGTTGGACACGCTTCGACTTTTGCTCACTTATGGGAGAGTCTCTGTGATACAGTCGCAACTCCTTCCATCCAATTTGAGCGATCATTAGCTTTAGAACACGAACGTATTGCCATTCACACGGGCGACCTGAGTGCTATGTGTACTGACCTTGCTTACCAATTGGGAAGCTCAGTTTTTGGACGGTTACGAACACCTATCATCAACTATTTTCAAGAGTGGACAGGTAATCGTTTTGCAAAAGGGTTAATACGACCCGGTAAAACGAATTTTCCTTTTACCGCTTCTTTAGCAAATAGATGGACTGAAGTAATAGATGCTTTTGAACCTGATTTTTTAGAGATGTACGATACACTTTCTGATTTGCCATCAGCGCTTTCACGAATGGAAAAAACGGGTATTGTAAACAAAGAAACAGCTGCAACAATTGGTATGGTAGGTATGGCAGCACGCGCTAGCGGTTTTAAACGTGATATACGAAATTCTCATCCAGAAGGTTGGATAAATATTTTACATCAACCTATTATCAAGAGACATGGAGATGTCTTTTCCCGCGTTCAAATTAGGAAAGAAGAAGTGGTACAATCAATTGATTATATCAAACAAATGCTAAAAAAATTACCCATCATAAACGAGCCAGTAATAGAGATGAAGAATCCAAAGCCCGATTCATTTGTGATAGGACTTACTGAAGGATGGCGAGGTGAAATTTGTCATTGTGCAATTACAGATGAAGGAGGCAACTTGCAACTCTACAAAATTAAAGATCCATCGATACACAATTGGTTAGCATTAGCACTTTCTGTACGAAATAACGAAATCTCCGACTTCCCGATTTGCAACAAAAGTTTTGACTTGTCCTATTGCGGCAATGACCTATAATAAATTAGCTTGGATAAAACAGCACAACATGTTAAATAGTCTACGAATCCTTCATCATCAAGGCAAACAATACATTTCAGATCTTACCACAGCCAAAGCAGCTGGAATTTTCAGAGGCAGACCAATCATTAGTTTGAAAGAAGTAGATATTAAGGAATTGGTCACGCTTTGCCCTACTCGTGCTATAAATTCAACACCTATACAAATTGACTTAGGCCGATGCACTTTTTGTGGCGAATGTGCCATTGCTTTTCCTGATAAAATTAAATTCACAAAAGATTACAAACTATCATCCAATGATCGCAATCGTCTAATTGTGGAAGAAGGCAATGACATACCCATCACACTTGATACTGATAAAATCCGAAAAGAGATTCGACACATGTTCCATGGTTCATTGAAATTAAGACAAGTATCGGCCGGTGGAGACAATAGTTGCGAATGGGAATTGAACGCCTCTGGCAATGTAAATTTCGATATTGGTCGTTTTGGCATTGAATTTGTTGCTTCACCACGACATGCTGATGGCATTGTTATCACGGGACCTATCACCCAAAATATGGCTGAACCTCTGCAACTTTGCTATGATGCTGTGCCTGATCCAAAAATGATTATTTTAGCAGGAATCGATGCCATAAGTGGTGGAATTTATGAAGGAAGTAAAGCGTTAAATCGTTCATTTATTGATAAATATTCAATAGATCTTTACATTCCCGGAAATCCTGTTCATCCACTTTCGTTCATCAATGGGATCATTCAAATGATAGGTATACAATCTTAATAAAATGCTATTTAGACGTTGCATTTTCAAGGATTAAATTTAAAAAAATAAAATATATGAGTTTTTCCAGTTGATCTCAAATGAAAGCATCATGATAATTTACAACGAATTAATGAGTATATAAAGATTTTTTTCAACAAGCTAAGGGTTCATTGATAGTAAATAATCGTTTAAATGATTACCTTTGCAGTCTCTAAAAACAAGGATTAATTATGGGAAGCGCATCTCTTATTGTATTGTTAATCATAGCAATAGCTTTTGCTATAGTAGCCGTATATATCGGCAGAATCTTTGGAACTTCATCGACAAATCCTGTCAAAGGAGAACCTTACGAATGTGGAATTGAAACTAAAGGAGAAACATGGGTGCAATTTCACATAGGGTACTATTTATTTGCCCTTTTATTTCTAGTGTTTGACGTAGAAATTGTTTTCTTATTTCCATGGGCAACCGTTATAAGAGAATTGGGAATAGTTGCTTTAATTGAAATATTCTTTTTTACGTTGTTCCTGTTTTTAGGACTTTTATATGCATACAAAAAGAAAGCACTCTCATGGATGTGAAAAAAGATTTTATTCCTGAATTTGAAGCTGAAGCTTATAAAGATGACATGGGAAAAACGAGTTTCATCGTTACTTCCATTGATGTCGTTGCCAATTGGGGTCGTAGCAATTCTTTATGGCCATTATCTTTTGGAACAAGTTGTTGTGCCATTGAACTTATGAGTACTGTTTCAGCAAAATATGACTGGTCACGTTTCGGATTTGAAGTAATGAGAGCCAGTCCGCGTCAGTGCGATTTAATAATCGTTGCTGGAACGATTACGCACAAAATGGCACCTGTACTTAAAAGGCTTTATGACCAAATGCCTGAACCACGTTACGTAATTGCAATGGGGGCATGTGCTGTTTCTGGAGGTCCATTTTATTATAACTCGTATGCAGTTGTGCGCGGAGTTGACAACGTGATTCCGGTTGATGTATACATTCCAGGATGTCCACCACGCCCTGAAGCATTGATTCATGGCATGTTGACTTTACAAGAAAAAATAAGAAAGTCGAAAGCATACGTTATTGAAAAACCAAAAAAGAAGGAGAAACAATGACTAAAAAGGAACTCAAACAATACCTTGAAGTTACTTATCCAAATCTGGAAGTGAAAGAGACATTCAATTTTCCACTACTTCTGGTAAATAAAGAAGATGTGATTCCAGTGCTCAAACAACTAAAAGATGCTCCTGAAACTCGTTTCAATTTTTTGTTTTGTGAAACCGCTGTCGATCAAAATCCAAATTTAGAAATGATCTATCACTTGTCATCAACCTATTATCACCACGATTTAGAGGTAAAAGTGATTTTGGAAGAGAGAGAAAACCCTATCATAGATTCTGTATACAGCCTCTGGGAAGCTGCTGATTTATATGAAGATGAAATTTATGACATGTTTGGTATTCGTTTCAAAGGACATCCCAATCTTCGACGCATCATGCTCACGGATGAATGGAATGGCTTCCCACTACGCAAAGATTATCAAGACGATAAAATTATTTCCTTGTAGCCTATTTTAGTCAATGGAAAATCAACCTATCCCATCACCAACAGAACTTAGAACAGAAGAGTTTGTTGTTAATATTGGACCACAACACCCGGCCACGCATGGTGTACTTCGCATTGAAGCAACACTGGACGGAGAAACTGTAAAAAACATACTTCCTCATTTAGGCTACATCCATCGAGGTATCGAAAAAATGACTGAATCAATGCTCTTTAAGCAATCGATTTATCTGACAAGCCGGATGGATTATCTTTCAGCACACATCAATAACCATGCTTGCTCATTAGCCGTAGAAAATGCGTTAGGAATAGAAGTTCCTGCACGGGCTAAAGTTATCCGTATTATTATGGATGAGCTGCAACGACTCACTTCACACGAATTGTGGTGGGGATCCTGCGCTATGGATATTGGAGCTGTTACCCCATTTTTCTTAGGTTTTCGTGATCGTGAACGCATTTTAGAAATCTTTGAAGCCAATACCGGCAATCGTCTAACCATGAATTATATCACTCCAGGTGGCATCATGCGCGACGTTTTACCTACGTTTGTAACTGACGTAAAAGAGCTATTAAAAAAAATCAAGGGATACCGACATGAATATGATCAATTAATTACAGGCAACTTCATTTTTCAACATCGAACACAAGGTGTTGGTTATCTTTCAAAAGAACAAGCTATTTCTTTAGCATGCTCAGGTCCTGTTGCACGAGCATCCGGTGTCAGTTGCGATGTACGAAAACATTATCCGTATGACGGATATGAGAAATTAGATTTTCAGGAAGTGATCGATTATGGGTGCGACAACTGGGCACGCTATGTAGTTCGAATGGAAGAGATGAAACAGTCTATCCATATCATAGAGCAATTGTTAGATAATTTTCCAACCGGAGATTATCGTACCAAAATTAAAGGAGTTATAAAATTACCATTAGGAGAATATTATCAACGCGTCGAAACGGCTCGTGGCGAATTAGGAGTTTATATTGTAGCTGATGGCAGCAACAAGCCATATCGAATGAAATTCCGCACTCCATCCTTTTCAAATTTGGGTGCAGTCAAACCCACAACAGTTGGGTTAAAAATTGCCGACTTGATGGCTAACATGTCAACGATTGATTTGGTTGTTCCGGATATTGACCGTTAAAACAGAGGATATGATTTCAATGATAGAATTTACAGATATAACAGCTTGGATTCACAGTCTGTTGCTGAGTGTTATGACTCCTACTTGGACATATATAGTTGAGCTAGTACTATCCGGCATTACAATTTTGGTGGTATTATTAGTATGCGTCATCATCATGGTGTATATGGAACGTAAGGTTGCCGGTTTTATGCAACTCAGATGGGGGCCGAACCGTGTAGGGCCCTACGGCATTTTTCAAGTCATAGCCGACGTTATTAAGCTCTTGTTGAAAGAAAGTTTTTCTCCTAATCGTGCCGACAAAGTAATGTTCAATATTGCTCCTGCATTAGCTTTATGTGTGTCATTGATGGCGTTAGCTCCTATTTCATGGGCACCTGGATTAACCATGTGGGACACTAATATCGGTATATTATTCATTACAGCGATTTCATCGATGGGTGTGATAGGAATTTTAATGGCAGGATGGTCAAGTAACAACAAGTACTCTATCATTGGTGCCATGCGAAGTGGGGCTCAGATTGTCAGTTATGAATTGTCAGCCGGATTATCTATTGTTACTGCAGTAGCTCTTGCAGGAACACTTTCAACAAACGGCATCATCCAATCACAAGCTGACGGATGGTGGATCCTTAAAGGTCAAATTCCTGCAATTATTGCCTTCTTGATTTATGTGATTGCCAGTACTGCAGAATGTAACCGTGCTCCTTTCGATTTAGCAGAAGCAGAATCGGAACTTACTGCAGGTTATCATACAGAATATGCAGGGATGCAATTTGGAATCTTTTATTTGAACGAATACATCAACATGGCCATTGTGTCGATCATTGCATCAACACTGTTTCTGGGTGGCTGGATGCCTTTCCATTTACCTTTTGATTATCCTGTCGTACATATGTTTAACCACATCATGGATTTCATTCCAACATGGATCTGGTTTTTTGGAAAAATGTTTATGGTCATTTTCTTTATGATGTGGTTTCGTTGGACCTTTCCTCGTTTACGTATTGACCAATTGCTGAAACTGGAGTGGAAATATTTACTGCCAATAAGCATTGTGAACTTATTTTTTGCCGCTGTCATTATTGTATTACATTGGTATTTGTAATAGCCATTACAAGTAAAAAAGCAAATAGAGACCTATCGTAATATCTTAAAAAAGAAGAGAAACAGAACTTTAAAACAAGATTGAATGAACTCGCTTTTCAAATATATCAAGGAGGTTGTTTATGCCTTTGTATCGTTGGCTAAAGGATTATTACTGACGCTTCGTTACTTTATTACCATCAAAAAGGTAAATATTACCGAAGAATATCCAGATAACAGGAAAACAACAATCAGTGTGAAGGAAAGATTTTCTGGCAAAGTGGTGTTGGTTCACGACGAAAATAACGAACATAAATGTACTGCTTGCACTTTATGTCAAATAGCTTGTCCAAACAACTCTATTCAAATCATTTCCAAGCAAATCGAAACTGAAGACGGGAAAAATAAACGGGTTTTGGACAAATGGGTATATCATTTAGACATGTGCACCTTTTGCTATCAGTGTGTTGACGCTTGCCCACAAAATGCTATCGAAATGAGAAATTCATTTGAACTGAGCGTTTACGATCGACGCAAACTCATCTATCAACTCAATCAACCCGGGTCTAAATTAAAAGAAAAAACGACCGTTAAAGAGCAACAATCATGAATGCATCAACCGTTATTTTCTATGTTTTAGCGACTTTTGTGCTCGCTTTTGGCGCAATGACCGTTTTCACACGCAAAATTTTCAGAGCAGCCATTTATTTGCTTTTTTCCCTCATCAGTGTTGCAGGGCTCTATTTATTGTGGGGCATGGATTTTATTGCTGCACTGCAAATTATCATTTACGTTGGAGGCATTGTGGTGTTGATCATCTTCTCTATTTTTCTGACTCAACGTTCAGGAGAAAAGCTACCTCCACCGATAAAAAAGCGATTCATTGTATCGGGTATATTAACTATTAGTGGATTGGGACTTACATCATGGATCGTTTATAACTATCTTTTTTCAGCCTCCAATTTACCAGCTATTGAACCAACCGTACATAATATCGGGAAACAAATGCTTAGTTACAGCCAATACGGATATGTATTCCCATTTGAAGTCATCAATATTTTGCTTTTGGCGGCTTTAGTCGGTAGCATCGTAATTGCAATGAAGAAAAAAGAGACTAAATCCACAAACGAGAACTCTCACATCACAAAATAAAACGAGTATGGAACAAGTACCTTTATCACACATTCTCATCTTAAGTTCTGCTCTTTTTTTTCTGGGCATTTATGGATTCTTTTCACGTCGTAATATTATTACGATGTTGATGTCCATCGAACTTATTTTGAACAGTGTCAACATCAATTTTATAGCATTCAATAAATACCTCTTTCCGCATCAGTTGGAAGGTGTATTTTTCACTATGTTTATTATCACGGTTGCTGCTGCTGAAGTATCATTATCGATTGCTATTATTATAAATCTGTATCGCCGATTCAACACGATTGATATTGAAGATACGACAACGATGAAGTATTAATATGAATAGTTACGACTTATCTTCCCTACTTATTGTGGCATTGCCTCTACTGAGTTTTGTACTGATCATTTTACTCAGCAAACGCATGAAACCAATTGTGGCAGGGCTCATCGGCACGCTTACCCTTGCTACAACTGCCGTTTTGGCTTTGTATGTTGCTGCAGGTTATTTCTTCGGGTTCGGCATGGTAAATGGCACATATGTGCACCACATTGCCATGCAGTTTCAGTGGCTAAAGTTTTCTGATAATCTTTCCATCGACTTAGGCATTGTGTTGGATCCAATATCAGTAGCACTTCTTATTGTCATAACAGTTATTTCTACGATGGTTCATCTGTATAGTTTGAACTATATGAATGGAGAAGAATACTTTGCCCGTTATTACGCCTACCTTTCGTTATTCACCTTTTCAATGATAGGATTAGTGATGGCTGTCAACATTTTTCAAATGTACATCTTCTGGGAATTAGTAGGTGTGTCTTCATTCTTATTGATTGGATTTTATTTTACCAAACCATCTGCAATCGCCGCTGCAAAAAAAGCGTTTATCGTAACGCGTTTTGCCGATTTAGGGTTTCTGATTGGTATTTTAATGTTAAGCCACGGTGCTAAGACGCTTGATTTCTTTGTGATGATTCAACGCCTGACACAAGCCGGATCACCTTACCTGACACATTTTACAGCCACTTCTTTTTTAGGACTATCTACCTTATCGTGGGCATTGTTATTGGTATTTGCAGGTGGTGCAGGAAAATCAGCCATGTTTCCGTTACATATTTGGTTGCCGGACGCAATGGAAGGTCCCACTCCCGTTTCTGCATTAATCCATGCTGCAACGATGGTGGTTGCCGGAGTTTATTTAATAGCACGATTATTTCCTATTTTTGCTATCTCGGCCCCGGAGGCTTTACTTATCATCGCTTATATCGGTGCATTTACAGCACTCTTTGCCGCCGTCATTGCATGTACACAAACCGATATTAAACGAGTGTTAGCATATTCAACCATTTCGCAAATTGCCTATATGATGTTTGCTTTAGGCGTGGCAGGATGGGGTCAAGGCCAAACTGAAGGCTTCACTGCCTCCATCTTTCATCTTTTCACACACGCATTTTTCAAAGCTTTATTATTCTTAGGGGCAGGAGCCATTATTCATGCTATAAACAGCAACGAAATGAAGGATATGGGCGGTTTGCGAAAAGCACTCCCAATCACACACATTACCTTTTTAGTGGCTTGTTTATCCATCTCGGGGATACCACCATTTTCAGGCTTCTTCAGCAAAGAAGCCATTCTGTCAGCTGCTTTTCATAGCAACCTTTCTGTTTATTATGTGGGTCTATTCACCAGCGGGCTAACTGCATTCTACATGTTCAGACTTTATTTTCGCATCTTTTGGTACAAACCAGTACAAGATCGTCATAATCACGAAAAACACACATGGGCAATGAACAGTGCTTTACTTGTTTTAGTGCTTGGAGCAGCATTTGCAGGTTTAATCCCTTTTGGATCGTTTGTCAGCGCCACCGGTGGGACTCTAGCGTTGCCGTTTCACCCTGCATTTTCCATTCTTCCGGTTTCGTTTGGGTTAATCGGAATTTTACTAGCATACCTGTTTTTCGCAAAGAAATCGGACAGAGCCGACAGAACTGTTACCTATTTTGGAGGCTTTTATCGTGCAGCCTATCATAAATTCTACATTGATGAAATCTATCTCTTTTTCACAAAGAAAGTAATCTTCAACTTGATTGGACGACCTGCAGCATGGTTTGATCGTACGGTTGTAAATGGTATTTTTATCAATGGCACAGCAGTCGTTACTGAAGCAAGTTCAGAATTTATCAAGCCAATGCAATCAGGGAAAATTCAAGAGTATGCGATGTTCTTCTTAGGCGGTGCATTACTTCTTGTCGCTTTATTATTCATTCAATTCATGTAATAACCAATGGATATTCTACAGCTATTAATTATTTTACCGATAATCACCATTTTCGGAATGATCGTGGCGAAAAAAGAGCTATTGATCAAAAGTATAGCATTAGCAGGGAGTTCGCTGCAATTGATTTTATCAATTATAATTACCGTATTGTATGTTCAAATACGCCAAGCAGGAGTAACTGATCAATTCTTGTTTCAAAGCAGTTATATTTGGTTTGAACCTTTGAAAATTTATTTTAGTTCCGGTATTGACGGTATCTCGTTGGTGATGATTCTGATGACGGCATTGGTTGTTCTGGCTGGGGTATTGGTTTCATGGAAAATCAATAAACAAGTAAAAGAGTTTTTCTTTCTCCTCATCGTGTTAAGCTTAAGTGCTTATGGTTTCTTCATGACAACCAACTTGTTCGTGATGTTCTTTTTCCTTGAATTAGCTGTTATTCCAAAGTTTTTGCTGATAGGTATGTGGGGAAGCGGGCAAAAAAAATACAGCTCCATGAAACTGGCTTTGATGCTGATGGCAGGCTCCGCTTTAGTGTTCTTAGGCATGATTGGACTCTTCTACGCTTCAGGAATGCAATCATGGGACATTCAGGATATTGCTAAATTAAATATTCCAATTGCTACTCAACGCGTGCTCTATTTGCTATTGTTCACGGGATTTGGCATTTTTACAGCCATGTTTCCTTTTCATACATGGGCACCCGATGGACACTCCTCAGCGCCTACTGCCGCTTCCATGTTTTTAGCCGGTATTTCAATGAAATTAGGCGCTTATGGCTGTTTACGTGTTGCAACCTACTTGTTGCCGGATGCTGCGCAAGAACTTTCATGGATATTTATCATTTTGGCTTCCATTGCCATCATTTATGGCGCCTTTGCCACCATGATGCAAAAGGACTTGAAATATATGAACGCATATTCTTCCGTTAGCCACGTAGGCTTTATTATTCTTGGTATTGCCATGCTCACCAAAATTGCCATAACGGGAGCTGTAATGCAAATGGTATCACATGGTTTAATGACAGCCCTTTTCTTTGCTGCTATCGGCATGATTTACGATCGAACACACACCAGGCAAGTTAATGAATTAGGTGGAATGCTTAAGCAAATCCCTTTTATCGGAAGCGCTTTTATCATTTCAGGATTAACATCGCTTGGATTGCCTGGATTTAGCGGGTTCGTTTCCGAGATGACAATCTTTATCGGATCGTGGGAACGGACAGGCATTTTCTATCGTAGCGCTACCATTCTTGCAGCTGCTTCTATTGTAGTTACCGCTGTATACATTTTACGGGCAATCGGGTTTGCTATTTGGGGAAGCGTTACAAATAAGGATTTTTTGAAGTTGAAAGATGCAACATGGAGCGAACGTACTGCTACCGTGTTATTGGTTGCCGGCATTTTACTCATTGGCTTAGCTCCTTTTTTGTTTGTTCATTTGATTGATATGGATACAACTACCATTTATCACAAATTAATTTCAAACGTCATTGTGCATTGATTTCGCACTGAATCATTATGTTATCATCTCAATTATAACATCGTAAACACATAAATAAATGGATAACGTTTTATTATTTCGTTTTGAGATTATCATCGCAGTTTTGATTTTAGCGCTATTAATCATGTCGCTACGCGATTTCAATACGAAAGTGACCGCTTTTCTTGGCACGATGAATGTCTTGCTATTGGTGAATTTTATTGTAGGATGGCTACCCATGTATACAGGAAGTTATTTTTCTGGCTTTTTCAGAACCACTGATTTAATTGTTTTTGAAAAAAATATTTTGAATTTAGGCATCCTGCTTATTTCTCTCACTTCCTACCAATGGTTGAAACAATCTGAACATCGGTTAGAATTTTATTTTCTGATGCTCAGTAGTATAATGGGAGTTTTTGTAATGTTGTCCAGCGGTCATATTTTGATGTTGTACCTTGGAATTGAAATGTCTACCATACCCATCGCGGCCTTGTCAAACTTCAATTTAGATGAAAAACGTTCTTCTGAAGCTGGTTTGAAATTAATTCTTTTGTCTGCTTTTTCAACAGGTATCATGTTGTTTGGAATCTCCCTACTCTATGGTGCTGTGGGCAACCTGAGCTTCCAATCAGTCATTGCGAATCTTCATCCCAACATGTTAACTATCTTTGCTTTTACATTTATTATGGCAGGGGTTGCTTTCAAGATGTCAATTGTGCCTTTCCATTTATGGACAGCAGATGTGTATGAAGGGTCACCCATTGCCGTTACAAATTTCCTTTCTGTAATTAGTAAAGGATCTGTTGTGTTCGTGTTTTTAACTATTCTCTATTCCCTTTTCGGAGGTTTGAAAGAGGAATGGTTATATGCCATCTGCATCCTTTCAATTTTGAGCATGACAGTGGGAAATTTATTCGCTTTACGTCAACAAAATGCCAAACGATTCCTCGCGTTCTCTTCCATCTCTCAAGTGGGTTTTGTATTAGTGGGCGTTGCCGGAGCATCTGTCATGGGATCAACTGCGGTAGTTTATTTTATTCTCATTTACTTATTAAGTAACATAGCCGCCTTTGGGGTTATTGGCGCAATGGCAGATACAACAGGATCCGAATCGTTACAATCCTTCAAAGGATTATACAAATCGAACCCATTTTACGCACTCTTCATGGTGGTAGCGCTTTTCTCTTTGGCTGGCATACCTCCAATAGCCGGATTTTTTGGCAAATTATTTCTACTTACAGCCGGATTAAATAGTAAACTCTACATTCTCTTAGGTTTTGCGGGAGTTAATTTAGTGTTATCTCTCTACAACTATTTGCGTGTGGTAAAATATATGTTTATTGATGAAGCAGTGGAAACCATACCACCTCTCAAACGAAACAAACAGCTAACGATCGCACTTGTCACTTGTATTATCGGACTTCTCATTATCGGATTTATTCCTGCCATTTACCAATATATTGACCAAGTTTGTCGCATGTAAAAAAAAGCGCTTTTGCATATGGGTGAAAGGCTTCCGAAATAAATTCGGAAGCCTTTTTATTCTTACCATCTTATTGCTAATGGTATCATAAGGTTATAATCATCTAATGATTTTTGAAACATCCTTCTACAATCTGCATCAAATCGTCACTAACATTTTTCTACTTTTTGACTGGTAGCATTACTCATTGTTTGCCACTGGTTCCTCTACTCCTCTTCTATAGTTTCTCTACTATTTCTTTTTCTGTTTGTAGCCAAGTATGAAATGACAAAATGATACGGAAATGGCTTTCTTAATAACATATCTCTGCAAATAGGACATATTGTTCTCTTGAAATTCAAGAATAGCTCCTTCGTTTTTGCTCCAATGCTTCGCCACAATTGGTTCATATATTATATAAATAAAAAACATGACCGACACATAGATATAACATAGATAATACATACTTATATAAATATGTATTATCTATAAATCAATTGTGAATCAATGCTGAAGGAAGTCAAATGAAACAAAGTTCTTTATTTCCGGAAACAGAATGAATACATATCTGTTTCGTAGTATAGCACATCAAGAAGGACAAATAAACAAATGGAACTTTATTGCCTAATGAATTTCTATTTCGAAATCTATAAAACTTCAAAATTGAATTTATTATATGTTGAATTCAGTTTAATGCAATAAACTCCACATTGAGTACCTCCCCTATTCGTTATAAAGACAAATATTTCGTATCTTTGTCATCTGTTTTAAGATTCATTTAATTTATTGCTATGGCTCTTCAATGTGGCATCGTCGGCTTGCCGAATGTGGGAAAATCGACACTGTTTAATTGTCTGTCAAATGCGAAAGCACAAGCGGCTAATTTTCCATTTTGCACCATTGAACCCAATGTTGGGGTTATTTCTGTTCCTGATGACCGACTGATTAAATTAGCTGACATTGATAAGCCCCAACGGGTGATTCCTGCTACAGTGGAGATTGTTGACATTGCCGGATTAGTGAAAGGCGCCAGCAAAGGAGAAGGATTGGGTAATAAATTTCTGGCAAATATACGCGAAACAGATGCTATTATTCATGTGCTGCGTTGCTTTGATGATGATAATGTGGTACATGTTGATGGAAGCGTTAATCCGGTGCGCGATAAAGAGATCATAGACGCAGAATTGCAGTTGAAAGATTTGGAAACTGTAGAAAGTCGCCTCAATAAATCTCAAAAACAAGCTCAAACTGGTGGAGATAAAACCGCTAAAATGCTTGTTGACATCCTCTTACAATACAAGCATGTACTTGAACAAGGAAAATCGGCACGTACGGTTCATCTTGATAACAAAGAAGACCAACAATTAGCTGCGGATCTGTTTTTGTTGACAAATAAACCCGTACTATATGTTTGCAACGTGGATGAATCATCCGCGCTGAATGGAAATTCATATGTAGAACAAGTGAAGACCTCTATTCAAAGTGAAGGTGCTGACATGTTGTTGTTGGCAGCAAAAATAGAGTCCGAGATTACAGAGCTTGATGATTATGAAGAGCGACAACTCTTTTTACAGGAAATTGGCCTGCAAGAGTCTGGTGTCGTGCGTTTAATCAAAGCCGCCTATCATTTGTTAGATCTACAAACCTATTTTACTACCGGAGCAGACGAAACACGAGCATGGACCTTTCATCGTGGACAAAGAGCTCCACAATGTGCCGGCATTATTCACACCGACTTTGAAAAAGGATTTATTCGTGCAGAAGTGATCAAATACGCAGATTACGTACGTTTAGGTTCTGATTCGGCCTGCCGCGAAGCAGGGAAAATCGCTATAGAAGGAAAAGAATATGTTGTTTTGGACGGTGATATTCTTCATTTCCGCTTCAACGTCTAATCTTCTTCTTCTCACTATATTTTCATTTCTAAAAGATTGGTTGGTTATTACTATGAGTTGTTGTTCACAGCACTTTTTCGTTTGTTATATAGTCATTTATGGGTCCATATACTGAGAATAAAAATGTGTGAGTGTGTCTCCTGTTGGTGGATTGCTTAATGTTAAGACATAAAAAGTTTTCTACTGCTGTAAATATACAGAAAGGATGGATATATGAAGAAATATCCATCCTTTTTTTGTTTATCGTGAGTTTTTCCCTATTTTAGTAGTTCAAAAATAAATGTCGCTGTTGCTTTGTAGTGAGCACGATATCTTTATTTAATAAGACATATTATGAGAAAAACAATAAAAATCTATTGCCAAAATACTAATTCATGCCATGAAGTGACTCCAGGTATTTCTCTTTTGGAACTATTTAATCAACTTAGAGTTAAAATGCCTTTTCAGGTGATGGCTGCAAAAGTGAACAACAAGGTAGAAAGTCTCGATTTTTTAGTGTATAAACCAAAGACTATTGACTTTATAGACATAAACACACCATCCGGTATGCGTGTTTATGTACGGACACTTTCAATGGTAATGGCCAAAGCAATCAATGATCTTTATCCAAATGCTACGTTACATATTGAACATCCACTTGCAAAAGGATATTTTGGGTACATTGACGTTGATGGAAAGTGTATTGATATGAAACCAGACTTAGTCAAAACCCGCATGCGTGAGATTATAGCTCAAAATTTGCCGATTATTTGTGAAGAAAAACCAACTATAGAAGTTATCGAATTATTTCGCCAAAAAGGTCAAATGGATAAGGTAGTCTTGTTAGAAACGCTTGGATTTTTTTATTCACGCTATTTTCGTATTAATGATTTTATTGATTACTATAGCAGCGTCTTATTGCCAACGACAGGAGAACTTTCGCTTTTTGATTTGGAACAATATGAAGAGGGCTTCTTGTTACGTATTCCTAATCGGACAAACCCATTGCAGTTGGAGGAATATGTTGACCAACCAGCTATGTTTAATGTCTTCAAAGAGTTTATCGCATGGAATAACTTGATGGGGATGCGTAATGTTGGCGATTTTAATTTGTCGTGTAAACAAAATAAGAGCTACACTTTAATTAATGTTGCGGAAGCTTTACATGAAAAAAAAGTGGCCAATATTGCGGATATGATTGTGCAACGCAAAGAAAAAGCCCGGTTTGTTCTTATTTCAGGTCCTTCGTCGTCGGGTAAAACCACTTTCAGCAAGAGGTTGTCGGTACAATTGTTGGTGACAGGTATCAAGCCACTTGTCATTTCACTTGACAATTATTTTGTGGAACGGGATAAAACACCGCATGATGAAAATGGAGAATTAGACTACGAATCGATTGAAGCTCTGGATGTAGATTTACTTAATCAACAATTAACAAGCTTGTTAAACGGAGAAGAAGTTGAAATGCCAACCTACAATTTTGATGATGGTAAACGCTATTTCAAAGAAGAGAAGATAAGATTGAACCATGATAATGTATTGGTGATTGAAGGTATTCACGCATTAAATCCAGCGTTGACACCAGCTATTCCTGATGAAAACAAATTCAAGATTTACGTTTCAGCATTGACTACTATTTCGCTGGATGATCATAACTGGATTTCGACTACCGACACACGACTGATTCGCCGTATAGTACGTGATTTTCGTTACCGCAACTATTCTGCTCGTGATACGATTGCCCGTTGGCAGAGTGTTCGTAACGGAGAGGAGAAATGGATATTTCCCTTTCAAGAAAATGCAGATGTGATGTTTAACTCCGCATTGATTTTTGAATGGGCTGTATTAAAAAAATATGTGGAACCATTGTTGGCAGAAGTGCCTCAAAATTGTCCTGAATTTACTGAGGCACATCGTTTAGCAAACTTCTTACGCTTTTTCTTGGCTATTCGTGATCGAGAAATACCACCAACATCTCTGCTACGTGAATTTGTGGGGGGGAGTAGTTTTCGCTATTGAATCATACAATTTCACTAGCAAATCTTACGCTCATTGCATTGAAATAAGTTTTTTATGACCTATTTTTGTGTTGCTGAATAACAAATAATAGATTATGCTTAAACAACAGTTAGTTCAAAAACAACAACTAAAGCTTTTACCACAACAATTAATGCTGGTGAAGTTGCTCGAAGCAACAACGACTGAATTGGATGAACGCATTGTACAAGAGTTGGAAAGTAATCCTGCATTGGAGGAGATGTCGCCGGAGGAGGTTGAACGAGAAAACGATGCTGAAGTAGATATTATTGAAAGCAACAGCGAACAAGATACTTTTGATTTGACTGATTATGCTATTGATGACGATATTCCTGATTACAAACTGAAAATTAATAATTATTCGAAGGACGACATACAGAATGAGATTCCTTTTTCAGAAGACATGACTTTCTATGAATATTTGCAAAATCAGGTAGGGTTACGGTCACTATCAAAAAAAATGATCGATTTGATGCTTTATGTGATTGGAAATATTGATCCAGATGGTTATTTACGCCGTACAACAGAGGATATGCGCGATGATTTGCTTTTTCAAAATGGAGAAGCTGTGGCAGAAAAGGAAATTGAAGAGGCAATCAGAGAGATTCAGAATTTCGATCCCGCAGGCGTGGGTGCACGGTCCTTGCAAGAGTGCCTTTCATTACAATTAGGCCGTAAAGACGAAAATGATTCTGTCAACCTTGCATTAAGCATTGTGGAGTTTCATTTTGATGATTTGGCACATAAAAATTACGATAAAATTATTGCCGATTTAAAAGTTGATCAAGCATTATTGCGTAATGCCTTTCATGAAATTCTCCGGTTGAATCCTAAACCAGGGAGCGCATGGACAACGCTAATGGATCGGAATAAAGAAGTAGTGATCCCCGATTTTATTGTAGAAAATGATAACGGTCATTTGATGGTAACTTTAAATGATCGTAATCGCCACGTACTACGTGTAAGCGCTGATTTTCAGCAAATGCAGCAACAAATGCATCTGCAAAAGAATAAGTCACGGCAAGAAAAAGATGCAACTTATTACGTTAAACAGCAAATTGAATCGGCTGAAATGTTTATTGATTCATTAAAACGACGAAACGTCACGTTATTGTCTACCATGCTTGCCATTGTGGAAATGCAACGACCTTTTTTCCTCGATGGAGACGAAACTTTACTTCGCCCTATGATCTTAAGAGATATCGCTGAAAAAACACAGTTGGATGTTTCAACTATTTCGCGTGTAAGCAATAGCAAATATGTGCAAACAGAGTTTGGAACTTTTCCATTGAAATTTTTCTTTTTTCAAATGGTACAGACTGAATCGGGAGAAGAACTTTCCACCCATGCCATTAAAAACGCACTTCAAAGCATTGTTGATAAAGAAGATAAAAAGAATCCTTTGACAGATGATCAAATAGCCGAGTTTCTGGCAGAGCAAGGTTTCGATATTGCCCGTCGTACAGTGGCAAAATATCGTGCACAAATGTCAATACCAATGTCCCAGATGCGCCGTGAGTGGTAAATTGCATTCGGGAAAGAGCAACTTTTGAAAAAGACAAAGGCTGTCTTAACCATGTAAAACAGCCCTTTTGATTTACTTTACTGGCTGGCAATATTACATGAGTGCCGGCAACGCTACCTTTTCAGTAGTTAAATTCCATCCTTCAATTTGCACCGAAGCGTTGTTTCCTTTAAGAAGAACTTTAGGCACATCGACAGTGATCATCATTGACTGATGAGGTTGTAACATAACATAATTGGCAGACCAGAATGAAGGAAGCACTTCTTCTCCGTGATTTACCAATTGAAGGCGTACAAAGAATGCAATCCGATCTGAAGGGTTCGTGAGTTGAAATGTCCATTGACGATTCGATTTATCTGCTTTGGTTTGTTCCAATTTTACATTGACATGTGTTTGAGGCATATCAGTAAGGGCATTAAAATCTTCTTTTGGTGCTAACCAATAGCTATTGTTAGAAATGGTTTTACCGACAGTATCTTTCAATGTTAACACTACAAAAGTAACACCTTCCAAATGGTTGAGCTTTTTGGTTAAGGAAAAGGCTGTTTGAACATTCCCGGCTGTAAGATGAAGAGTAATGGTTTGGTGAAATAAACTCTTTGATTGAATCGTATAACCATCGGCTTCAACGGTTACCTCCTGCTTTGAACGATAACTTCTGTTGACAACCACAACGGTTGAATCATCACGATCAAATTGAACATGAGTCGGTTCACATGCATTTTGCATAAAATAATAACCGGCATTAGGCTCAAGATACCAATCGTAAATCTGCCAGATAACGCTTGGAAAAGCCGCGTTGAGTTTCCACAACAACACTCCGCCATTATCATTCAGTTTATGTCCGGCAGCTTCAAAAATACCTTGATAGCCCATGGCATTCATTAACTGCATTTTGAGTGAGAAATCTTTCAAGCTGACCGGTTTACCAAAACGTTTCGACATATCCTCATAATACAAATCATAGCGACCGCTTCCGGTACAAGCATCATGATATCCCCATGAATTATTCAGGGGGAAAGAATCATTCTTATCCCAAACAAGATCAGGAATAATTTTATGTAATATACTGTACGGCGGTTGTGAAGGAATGCCTGTTTCATCTTTAAATACCCAATCTTTAGCATTATCAGCCAGATCGTAGTATTCATTTGGAGTTTTCCACTCGTACGGGCCTCCACTGTAAACCCCCGAAGGTCCATTATCCGGCCAGGAGCCTTTCCAGTCAGAAGGAAGTTTTGCAAAACCCGAAGAACATGGAATAAACGGACGGGTACCATCTAATGAAATGAGGCTATCCCGCATAGCATTATAAAGCTCTTTACATGCATGACCTTCATTGCCACCTGTCCAAACCAACAAACTTGGATGATTGCGAATACGCTGAATGGTACTTGTCATGTTTTGAATAAACACATTGTGTTGAAGCGGCCAGTCAGGGGATCCTTTGAATTGACCTTGTGTGTCACCGGTGATCCAAAAATCAGACCAAACTAATAAACCATAACGATCAGCGGCATCAAAGAAAGCATCAGGAGGTGTAATTCCCCCACCCCATATGCGAATCAAATTGGCATTAGCATTGCGACAAAGAAGCAACTCATGATCATACCGCGCAGAATCACGATTCAACATCATATCAGGCACCCAGGCACCACCAACTAAATTTACCCGTTTCCCATTAACATAAAAATCACGACGCGGATATTTGCCGGGGACTTCCACTAACTTTGAAGAAACTGTTCGGATGCCAAATACAAAGGATGTGTCGTCGGACACTTGATTGCCTTCGATATATTGAAGACGAATACGGTATAGATTGGGTTTCCCATGATCAAAAGACCACCAAAGATGTGGATTGTTTATTTTCATCAGAGGTTCATTGCCAGGTTCAAATGACACAATGGAACTCTGATTTGCTTTCAATGCAATTGTTTCAAAAAAAGAGAATGGCTGCCCCTGAAAATTTTCCGGAGCAATGGTAACTACTACTTTTCCCTGAGAAGCTTTATTTTGTGCATTATACAAGGAAAGTGACAAGGAAAGATCAGCTTTTGTAGTGTCGGGCAATTGAGGCAAAGCCGTGACAAGATGAGGACTGCCAATTGTCACGGCACCTGAAGTACGTAAATATACAGGTTGCCAGATACCCATGTTTCGATCACGTACAGGAGGAATCCAATCCCAACCAACAGAGCAAAGCATAGTGACATTCTGTCCAATATCACCTGTTGGACCTCCGTTTTCAAAGAACGGTCCCATTGCTTTTAATTGTTCTTCCGCAGGAGTACCCGGAAAGTCGAGCGGATAAATCTTTATTGCCAATGCATTTTCATGTCCTGCCATGATCTCTTTGCTTACATCCAAGCTATATTCGGCAAACATTCCTGCCATTTGTGTCGAGTCTGCAATTTGATGTCCATTGACCCAAACGGAAGCCCGATAGTTGATTCCTTTAAATATCAATTGAAAATGTCTTCCCTGATCGCTTAACGGCACTTTAAATGTCGTACGATACCAATAAGGCTTTTTCCACGGATTAGGATCATTGGGCAAAAAGCTGTATTGTTCCAGGTTGTATTTTTTATTAAAGCTATCCGAAGCATCAGGAATCAACATGTTATTCAATCCTGAATAAGGATCAGGATATATATGATTGGCCACAAGACCGGTGAGAACCGTTGATGGCACTTTTACCGGAAACCAATAAACCGGCGACTGATATGTTGCAGTAGAAAGCGTTTGTCCATCATCATCTATCAATACAGACGATTGAAGGTTAAAATCAGTCAGTTTTGTTTGCTTCACCGTTCCACTTTGTGCAACAACATACGCTGTAAGAAAGAGAAAGATAAGAGCAATTGTTCCTTTCCGGAAAATTAAGTTCATAGATTTCATAATTATAATAAGTTGATAAAAAGCATATATTCAATATTGTTTCGGATTTAATCCATAACATAAACTCATCCATTGAGAGAAGACAAAATTAATACAAAGGACATGAAAAGTATGAATGAATTTTATCCAAAGATGATACTTTTTTATTTGTAAGAATAACAGGTGATATTTAATATAACAAATTATTTTTCAAATCACTATCTGTGCAATATTTCTTATCTTTGTCTTCATTTTTTTATAGCAACAACATGGCACTTATCACAACAGACATGAAATTGAGCGAGGTAATCCTTCAACATTACGTGTTGATGCCGGTTATACGCCGCTTTGGCATTCATCTTGGGTTTGGAGAAAAAACCATTTCGAAAATATGTCAGGAATATGGTTTAGATGCAGATTTAGTGGTTTCAATTCTCAATTTGTATGTGCATCCGACCTATACGCCTGACTTAACTCTTTCATCATCGCAATTGGTTGCAACGGTTTCTTATCTGAAACATACGAACACCCTGATTCATGAATCACAATTACCCAATGTTGAGCGTCACCTGCAAGCATTAATGCATTATAGTTTTGCAAAAAACAAAGCGCTTGGATTGATTAATAATTTCTTTACCGAAATTAAAACCGAACTGCAACAACGCATTGAGCACGACAATAACGAACGATTTCCTGCCATTTTAGCATTAGCGGATCGCACAGCATCCCCTGTTATTCTTCAGGTGATTCAACAGGAAATGACCCATCACGAACATCAGGAATCGTTAGATGAAAAGATCTTCGATTTGCGAAGTCTATTGATGAAATACCTTACCGGCGAAGCTGATGAAAATCTTTGCTATGCAGTTTTCTTTGCACTCTACACACTCGAGAATGACATTCGTCAATACAACAACGTATGCCAGGCTCTTTTAACACCGGCAGTGAACACAATGACCAAACAACATGATGCTCACCAATAAGCACATCATCATTCTATCGACTCACCCGCTTGAAGGACGAGGCCTGAAATCTTTCTTGTATGACGAATATCATCCCGAGAAAATAGTTGTGCATTCATCGCCTCAATCCATTGGTGAAACTGAAAATAGTCAATGTGATTTGTTTTTTGTTTCTTCCGATCTTTTTGTACTGTTTTACGACTATTTTCTTTTGCGAAAGAACAAAGTAATCATTTTTGGTGCAACTTTATGGAATGCACCACAAACAGTTATGCTTCCGTTTGTAAACACCAGTGCCAATGAAGAGTCTCTAAAGGCTCAAATTGATGAATTACTTCCAAATACATTTCATCATGATAACAATGATGGTCTCACATCACGTGAAATAGAAGTATTAACCTTAGTTGCGCAAGGATTGATCAATAAAGAAATCGCTGATTCATTAAATATCAGTCTTCACACAGTCATTTCGCATCGAAAAAACATTGCTGCTAAATTAGGTATCAAGACGGTTGCCGGATTCACCATGTATGCGGCCATGAACGGGCTTATTACTCTGAACAACTAACTATTGAATTGCATTCATTCATAAAATAATTGTTTTCCATGGCAACTACCTTTTTATTGATTTTTCTTCTTATAGTTGTAGTACTTATCCTCATCTTACAAGTAGCACTTCACCCAAAAACGAATGATGAATTAAAAAACAAAATCATCGAGTTGCAGAACACGCTAATCCGCATCGAATCAAATCTTAAGGAAGAATTCAAAACCAATCGTGAGGAAAATTCTTCCATGGCAAAAGACAATCGCTCAGAACTAAATGAAACATTGAAAGATTTCAGAGCAGAACAAGCGCAAACCCTAAAGCTCATCACTGAACAAACTCATGATGCGCTGAAAGAATTTGCCGTGGAACAACGCACTAAAATTGACGAGCTAAAAAAAGAACAACAAGAACTTACATCTAAAACGGTTGATCAGTTGGAGAAAATTACCAATAAGGTAGAAGAAAAAATCACAACGCTCCAAAATCAGGCGAAAGAAGACAATACGGTTATGCGGAATACAATGGAAAATGTATTTACACGTTTTCAGGAAACCTTAGAGAAAAACATCAACTCGTTCAACACGCTTCAAAAAGAGAAGTTTGAACAGATGGGAATCAAACAAACAGAACTGATAAAAAGCACTGAGACAAAATTAGAAACCATCCGCATCACTGTAGAAGAAAAACTGGAAAAAACATTGAGTGACCGCTTGGGACAAAGCTTTGAAACGGTTGGCAAACAACTTATTGAAGTACAAAAAGGACTAGGTGAAATGCAAACCCTGGCACAAGATGTAGGAGGGTTGAAAAAAGTATTGAGCAATGTCAAAATGAGAGGAGGCATCGGCGAAGTACAGTTATCCATGTTGTTGGAGCAAATTTTAGCACCTGATCAATACGAAGCGAATGTCAAGACAAAAGCAAATAGCAGTGATTTGGTTGAATTCGCCATTAAACTACCCGGACGCGACGACAATAACAACCAGGTTTGGTTACCGGTTGATGCCAAATTCCCCAAAGATGTATATGAACAACTACAGACGGCTTTTGATATTGGAGATGTGTTACAAATAGAAGCAGCACAAAAAAACTTAGAAACTACCATCAAAAAAATGGCTAAAGACATCAGCGATAAATACCTCGATCCACCAAACACCACCGATTTTGGTATCATGTTTTTGCCATTCGAAGGCATCTATGCTGAAGTAGTACGCAAAGCCAGTCTGCTGGAAGAATTACAACGGACATATAAAGTCATCGTTACAGGACCAACCACTTTAGCTGCCATTCTCAACAGCCTTCAAATGGGTTTTCGAACATTAGCCATTCAACAACGAAGCAGTGAAGTATGGAAAGTTTTGGGAGCAGTGAAAAAAGAGTTTGAAAATTTTGGCGGCTTAATGCAAAAAGCACAAAAAAACATTCAAACGGGATTAGATCAATTGGATGATGTTATGGGTAAACGTACGAAGGCGATCCAACGCAAATTACGCAGTGTGGAAACACTAAATGAAGCAGAAACACAACTGGTTCTTTCAGAAGGCTCCGATGACGATGATAGCGAAACATAACATGCTGACTGCTGATCGTCATATCAGTTACTTACTCCATTTGAATAACAAACATCTATTCTCAGCTTCAAAACATTTTTTCATATACATTGCTATAGATGCTAAATTAATTTTTTACCTTTGCACCTCTAACCAAAAACAACCATTATCGTGAGTTTACTTAGCGAAAAAATGTCTTTGTTTGATGCTCCACAGAAGTATCAAGCTGCCGGGGTTTATCCCTACTTTCGTGCGATAGAATCCGATCAGGACACAGTTGTTACCATCCATGGTAAACACGTTTTAATGTTTGGATCAAATAGCTATCTTGGTCTCACCAACCATCCCCGCATCAAAGAAGCTGCCATTAAAGCAGTCGAAAAATATGGTACAGGATGTGCTGGTTCTCGTTTTTTGAATGGAACACTCGACATTCACCTCGAATTGGAAGAACGTTTAGCTAAATTAGTTCACAAGGAAGAAGCTTTAATTTATGCAACGGGATTTACTGTTAATTCAGGCGTTATCCCTTGTTTAACAGGTAAAGACGACTATCTGTTATATGATGAGCTTGACCATGCCTCCATTATTGAAGGACGTCGGCTCTCCTATTCCACCCAGCTTAAATACAAACATAACGACATGGAGTCGCTAGAACGCCGACTGAAAACCTGTGAGTCGGATAAAATCAAATTGATCGTTACAGATGGCGTTTTTAGTATGGAAGGAGACATTGCCAAACTTCCCGAAATAGTTGATTTAGCAAAAAAGTACAATGCCTCCGTCATGGTGGACGAAGCTCACACTCTGGGTTTCTTTGGCAAAACTGGTGCCGGAATTTGCGAAGAATACGGCATCTCTAATGACGTAGACGTCATTATGGGTACATTTAGCAAATCGTTAGCCACAATCGGAGGTTTTGTTGCGGCAGATAAGAGTATTATCAACTATTTGAAACACAACTCCCGTACCTTAATCTTTAGCGCCAGCATTACTCCTGCATCTACAGGGTGCGTTCTGGCAGCATTGGATGTTATGGCTGAAGAAACCTGGCGAAGAGATCAATTGTGGGCTAATACTAAACATGCTTTAGATTGCTTCAAAAAGGCAGGCTTCGACACCGGGCACACACAAACACCAATCATTCCCTTATTTGTGCGTGATAATGATAAGACTTTCTTGTTAACAAGAAGGTTGATGGATGATGGCGTCTTTGTAAATCCTGTTGTATCTCCGGCTGTTCCATCTAAAGACACATTGATTCGTTTTTCATTAATGGCCACACACACGTTTGAACAGATTGACGAAGCAACTGAAAAGATTATACGTAATGCACGTTTGTTAGGAATTATCCCGTAACGAGTATATCCTGTTGATTACAAAACCGAGTCTCCACACTATCAGAGGCTCGGTTTTTGTTTCAAAAAAACAATCAGGACAGGCCGTCAGTATCAAAAAAACTGCTATCTTTGCATCACTTTTATTGCCAACGCGGAAGTAGCTCAGTTGGTAGAGCATCAGCTTCCCAAGCTGAGGGTCGCGGGTTCGAGTCCCGTTTTCCGCTCAATAAAATGGAAACCACTTACAGAATAACTGCAAGTGGTTTTTTCTTTTTGCCCGATGTTGTGCCTTTGTATGATAGGTTACAACGTCAAATGGATACACGTTACTTCCGCCGGCAATTCTTATAGTGGTTTGTTCATAAAACATACCCTAAAGGGCAAATGCTCAAAATCCTTTGTTCCGGTTTCAATAAATCCTTGCGAAGAATACCATTTTTTGAGTTTCGTATGGGAGTCACTTTTCCCATTCATGGACATGGCATATAAATCAATTCCCTTGTTTAATTGAGCCTTCAAGGTAGATGCGTCAATAAATGCATTATTTGTCGGATTATTCTCTTTTGTAAATCCGAAATCCTTTGCTACCGTGCCATGCGATACATTTAGCACCTGTACCATCGCTGATAAATCGTCGCGCGAATCGACTATAGTAAAATCCATTGAAATCATGTATTATGAATAGTAGAGACAACGCATGCGTCACTGGTGTCCGGGTAAAAACATTAACAATAGCTATAATTGATTGATACATACTTAGTAATTAATAAATAAGTTACTCGGAACATATCAATCGCTTACTTTTGCACAA